>ERZ791680.113-NODE-113-length-97170-cov-6.863976_pt1 | contig 97170 bp, 129 predicted proteins | sample MGYA00510051_ERZ791680 | MGnify/ENA primary metagenome ERZ791680 (study PRJEB30046, sample SAMN00715238) | human gut metagenome | study: EMG produced TPA metagenomics assembly of the A metagenome-wide association study of gut microbiota in type 2...
AAACACTGCCTAGAAGGGTCATGGCAGTCGTAATCTCCTCGCTGCAAATCCATTTTATAAAATCAAATAATTATATAGATTATAATTATAATTATGATAGACACAATAAACATAAGCTGCTATAATAAAAGCATTATATATGGTTTGCATTGTATAATAAATGTAAAAGGCAAACTTAATTTATACACTATGTAAATACATAAATACTTTAGGAGGGTAACAATGGCACTAATTGTAAAAAAATTTGGTGGCAGCTCTGTTGGAAATATTGATAAAATCAAAGCTGTTGCAAAACGTATTTTAGATGAAAAACAGCCAGATGATAAAATTGTAGTAGTTGTTTCCGCTATGGGGGATACAACAGATGACTTAATTCAATTGGCAAAAGGGATTACTAAAGATCCATATCAATATACTCGTGAAATGGATATGTTACTTACTACTGGTGAACAAGTTTCAATTTCTTTATTGACTATGGCATTTAAAGCTTTAGGACAAAAAGCTATTTCTCTTACTGGAGCATTAGCTGGTGTAAAAACTAATTCTGTTCACACAAAAGGTAAAATCAAAGATATCCAACCTAAACGTATTTTTGAAGAATTAGATAAAGGCAATATTGTTATTGTAGCTGGCTTCCAGGGTTGTGATGATTTAGGCGATCCTGTTACTTTAGGTCGTGGTGGTTCTGATACTTCTGCAGTTGCTCTAGCTGGTGCTATGAAAGCTGATGTTTGTGAAATTTATACTGATGTTGATGGCGTATATTCTGCTGACCCACGTATTGCTAAAGGCGCTCGTAGAATGAAAGAAATCACATATTATGAAATGTTAGAAATGGCTCGTTTAGGTGCTGGTGTTATGCAACCACGTTCCGTAGAAACTGGTCGTTTATACAATATTCCAATTCATGTAAGATCTACATTCACTAACAAACCAGGCACAATTATTAGGGAGGAATATACAATGGAAGAGAAAGAGTTTATTATTAGAGGAGTAGCTCATGATACTAATGTAGCTAAATTCGCTGTATTAGGTATTCCAAATACTCCAGGTATTGCACATGCAATTTTCTCCAAACTTGCTGAAAATAATGTTGATGTTGATATGATTGTACAAAGCATTCGCAATATGGAAAAAAATGTTACTGATATGGTATTTACTGTTACTGCTGATGACCTCGGTCAAGCAAAACAAATTGTAGATAAAGTTGCTGATGAATTAAATGCTGTTGCAGTATTAATCGAACAAGACGTAGCTAAAGTTTCTATCGTTGGTGCAGGTATGCTCGGTAACCCTGGTATTGCTGCTAGAATGTTCAAAGCTTTATCTGATGCTAATATCAATATTGATGTAATCAGTACATCTGAAATCAGCATCTCTTGCTTAATTAAAGCTGATAAAATCAAAGAAGCTGTAAATGCTATTCATGATGAATTCTTTAAAGACTAATCATTAAATCGAATATAAATAGATATTTATAAATTAAGGGGGCATTCTATGAATTATATAAGTACACGTGGTCATAATTGTGCTGTTACTTCTGCACGTGCCATCATAAAAGGATTAGCAGAAGATGGTGGATTGTTTGTTCCTGAAAATATACCTATTATTGATGAAAAATTTTTAACTTCACTTCTTGATTTATCTTATCAAGAACGTGCAAAAAAAATTCTTTCTTTATATTTAACAGATTTTACTGCTGAAGAAATCAATCAATGTGTTGATAACGCTTATACTACAGAAAAATTTGACACTGATAAAATTGTCCCTACAGTAGAAGTCGAAAAAAATAACTATCTTTTAGAACTTTGGCATGGTCCAACAAGTGCTTTTAAAGATATGGCATTACAATTATTGCCACAATTCATCTCTACTTCATTAAAAAAATTAGGTGATAAAGATGAATTAGTTATTTTAGTAGCTACTTCTGGTGATACAGGTAAAGCAGCCTTAGATGGCTTTAAAAACGTTGACCAAACAAAAATTCTTGTCTTTTATCCACAAGAAGGCGTAAGTAAAATTCAGCGTTTACAAATGCTCACACAACAAGGTGATAATGTATCTGTATTCGCTGTTAAAGGTAATTTTGACGACGCTCAAAGCGGTGTTAAACAAATCTTTAGTGATAGTAAATACAATGAATATCTAAATGAAAAAGGTTTTAAACTCTCTTCTGCAAACTCCATAAATTGGGGCCGTTTATTGCCACAGATAGTTTATTACTTCAGTGCATATGCTGATTTAGTTAATGATAAAAAAATCACTATGGGTGATAAAGTCAACTTTACTGTACCAACTGGTAATTTTGGCGATATCTTAGCTGGTTTCTACGCAAAATGCATGGGTCTTCCTGTCAATCGTTTAATTTGTGCTTCTAACTCTAATAATGTATTGACAGATTTCTTGAAAACTGGCACTTATGACCGCAATCGTGAATTTTTCAAAACTATATCTCCATCAATGGATATTCTAATTTCCAGTAATTTAGAACGTTTACTTTATCATATTACAAATGATGCAACTAAAATAAAATCCTATATGGAAAAACTTCAATCAACAGGTTGCTATCAAGTTGATGAAGTAACATTAAAAGCTATTCAAGAAACTTTCTCTGCTGGATATTTAGATGATAACGCTACTAAAAAATGTATTCATGATATTTATCAACAAGATAATTATGTAGCAGATACACATACTGCTGTTGCATGGCAAGTAGCTCAAGATTATCAAAAATCTACACAAGATAAAACACCTATGGTTGTATTATCTACTGCTAGCCCATATAAATTTAGTGATAGCGTTTTATCTGCTCTTGGTGAAGATATCTCCGATAAAGATGAATTTGCTTTATTAGATAAATTATCTACATTGAATAAAGATAAAATTCCTCAAGGCTTGGCTCAATTACAATCTTTACCTATTTTGCATAATAATTTATGTGCAAAAGAAGATATGATTAAAGCTGTAAATACATTTTTAAATATCTAATATCTTAATGAATATTTCATAAAAATTTTACAAATAGGCGATAAATTTTACATTTTACTAGTAAATTTATCGCCTATTTTTTTCTAATATGGTATAATTATTTACAGATTTATGGAGATACATATATTTTAATTTTAAAGTATATGTATCTCCATAATAATAATCGCATTCACTTTAAATATAAGTGAAGTATATATTTGATGAATAACAAGGAAAGGATAAGAGTTACTGGTATTACTATTTAGTAATATTGTACCGGAAATCGCCGGGATATTAAGCCTTGGGAGTATTGCATCAAACATTAATAATTTTAGTGAATACTATGAACAAGGAATATTCTCTAGCTTAATTTTAGTTTAGAGATTTACAGTAACAAATGGGCATGTTCAACTTTTTTACAAAAAAGGATACGGAATTTTATGATTTATTTTTAGCTAGTGCAAAACACTTTAACAGTAGTGCAAAATTAATTAATGATGTTATGTCTGGCAACAATAAAGCAGAAGCTAAACTATCAGATATCATTAATATCGAACATGAAGCTGATGCTGTTAACGACAAAATCATTGATAAACTAAACAAAACATTCATCACTCCTATTGACCGTGAAGACATTTATGCATTAGCTAATGGTCTTGATGATGGGGTTGACTTTCTCCAAGGAACACTCCAAAGAGCTGTTATGTATCATTTAGTAGATACAAGCAAAGCAGCTATCGCTTTATCTGAATTATTAGTATCAGCAACAGATGAAATCTTAAAAGCGTTTTCTATGCTTCATGAAGTTACAAAACATGAACACGAAATTTTAGAATGTACTTATAAAATTAGCAAGCTTGAAAGCGAAGGCGACCGTATTTATCGTGAAGAGGTTGCTTACTTATTTGAACATATCACTGACCCAATTGAGCTTATCAAATGGAAAGATATTTTGACTTATATGGAAGATACTTTAGACCATTGCGAAAAATTATCTGATTTGGTGAGAGGCGTGGTAATGAAATATGCATGAGTTACAATTTCTTATCATAGCAGTTATTATCCTAGCTTTAGTATTCGATTTTATTAATGGGTTTCATGATACAGCTAATGCTATTGCTACATCTGTATCAACAAGAGCTTTAAAACCTAGAACAGCTATCATAATGGCAGCTTTCTTGAATTTCTTTGGTGCTATGTATAGTACAGGTGTTGCTAAAACAATTGGTGGCGACATTGTAAAATCAGCAGAACATATTGATGAACATATCATTGTTGCTGCTTTAATTGGTGCTATTGTTTGGAATTTATTCACTTGGTGGATAGCAATGCCAAGTAGTTCCTCTCACGCTTTAGTTGGTGGTATTATTGGTGCTGTACTCGTTTCCACAGGTGCTATTGGCTTGAATTTCTGGGGCATTGGTAAAATTGTATTATCCTTGATTTTATCACCTATTATTGCTATCGTTGTCGGCTTTATCATTATGAATATATTTTATTTATTATTTGGTAAATTTAGGCCCTCGTCGCTCAATAATAAATTCAAACGCATGCAGATTATAACAGCTGCTACTATGGCTTTTTCTCATGGCTCAAATGATGCTCAAAAATCTATGGGTATTATCACACTTGCTCTTTTAAGTGGTGGTTATATCGATGTTTTTGAAGTTCCTTATTATGTAAAAATCTTGGCTGCAACAGCTATGGCTTGTGGTACTGCTATTGGTGGTTGGAAAATCATCAAAACTGTAGGTGGTCGTATCTTCAAACTCCAGCCAATATCTGGTTTTGCTGCCGATTTAAACTCTTCTGTCATAATTTTCTCTGCTACATTACTTTCTTTACCAGTAAGTACTACACATGTCGTTTCTGGTTCTATAATGGGTATAGGTAGTGCAAAACGCATTGGAGCAGTTCGTTGGGGAACAGCTCAACAAATGCTTATGGCATGGGTTTTAACAATTCCTTGTACAGCCATTGTTGGTGCATTAGTTTATTCCTTAATGTGCTATGTATTTGGCTTATAATGACCAATTGAAAATCAAAAAAACAACTGCACCCTGAAAGTTGGATAAAAACCAACTTTTGGAGGTGCGTTTTTTGTTTATAAAAGTATAAAATCATTGCCCTATTTTTTAAAATAATATTATCGTTTTTATAATGTTTTTGTTATAATATATTTAAGAAAAATTAGGAGGTGTTCTTTATGGATTGCCAAATAAAATACTCATTATTAGATACTGTCTTAAAAGAACAGAAAAATCACAAAAATTTGATAACAGCAGTAAAAATAAATAATGTCCTACGTGATGTACAAACGCAAGTTACACCAGAAGACAAAGTAGAATTCATTGATATGACCACTGAAGATGGTGTCCAAGCTTATCAACGAAGTATTTTATTTATCATGATGGCTGCTGTAAATATGCTTTATCCTGATAAAGAGGTAGTAGTAGAACATTCCGTAAATAATGGTATTTATTGTGAATTATTGCCTAAAGGTGATTTAACACTAGAAATGGTCGGCAAAATTCAAGAAAAAATGTTTGAATTTGTTTCTAAAGCAAAAGATATAAAAAAATGCATTTTGCCTCGTGAAGATGCTGTTGCTTTATTTAGAGAATCTCAACAAATCGCTAAATCAAAACTTCTTGAATCCTTAAAGCAAGACTATGTAAGCCTTTATTACTGCGCAGGCTATTATGATTATCTTTATGGTCCAATGCTTTATAACACTTCATTATTAGATAAATTCGCTATAGACTTTTATGAGCCAGGATTGATTGTTAGAACACCTTTAATCAGCAATCCTAATGTAATTCCGCCAAAGATGAAACAAAAGAAACTATCTATGATATTAAGTGAAGCCGATAGATGGTCTTACATTTTAAAATGTAATTATGTGACCAATTTGAATGAATATATTCACTCAAATAAAATTAGTGAATTAATTCGTATTTCCGAAGCATTACACGAAAAGAAAATCGCTCAAATTGCCGATCATATAGTTGAATCTATAGAAGACCTTCGTTTAATTTTAATAGCTGGTCCATCATCTTCTGGAAAAACAACATTTGCTCAAAGATTGCGCATACAATTGCTTGTCAATGGTATAAATCCTCTATCCATATCTTTAGATGATTATTTCTTAGATAGAGATAAAACTCCTAAAACACCTGAAGGTCAATATGATTTTGAATCTATAGAAGCTTTGGATTTGCCATTATTCAATAAACATATGATGGCATTATTAAAAGGAGAGAGCGTTGAATTACCAGTTTATAATTTCACCACAGGCTACCGTGAATGGAAAAATCATATTGTAAAATTAGAACCTAATCAACCTATCATCATCGAAGGTATTCATGGTTTAAATGATGAATTAACAAGAGATATTCCTTCTCATGTAAAATATAAAATTTATGTCAGCGCCTTAACTCAATTAGCTATAGATGCACACAACCGCATTCCTACTACAGCTGCTCGCATTATTCGCCGTATTGTTCGCGATAATCAATTTAGAGGTGCTCACGCTTTAAAAACAATTAAACAATGGCCTGATGTGCGCAAAGGTGAAGATAAAAATATTTTCCCATTCCAAGAAAATGCAGACGTCATGTTTAATTCTGCTCTAATTTATGAATTAGGTATTTTAAAGAAATACGCTAAACCTTTATTAGAAAAAATCACGCCTGATTTACCAGAATATAATATATCTAAACGCTTAATTGATTTTCTTGATTACTTTGAAGATATTTCAAACGATGATGATGTACCAAATAATTCTATACTAAGAGAATTTATTGGAAAATCTTGTTTCTTCTAATAAAATAAATTACTTCATAAAAAATAAGCACTATATCAATTAGTGCTTATTTTTATTTATGTTATTTAATTTTAAAATCTCATCGCTCCAGGTCCTTTTGGACCTTTAATCATGCCTAAATCCAATGTTTCCATTTTTTGATGTATTTCATCTAATTCTTCTTGAGTAATACCCAAATCATCTGCTACCACTTCCCAATTAGATGTTGGTGGATTATACATTTCTATAATATCAGCTGGAGATTTATCTACATACATAGAATAAAGTATGCCATGAATAACTTCATCTACTTCATAATTTTGTTTAACTAAAAAAGTTACAATACTTTTATTTATATCTAATTTATTAGCTATCTGTGTTGATATAATATCATCTTGTGTTGTCTTTAAATCATTTGGTGTAAGCCCAATTAAATATTCTACACGACCCCAAGAATTATTCTCTCTTAAATTCATAACATCATCAAAAGACTTATGTGAAGCATATGCTAAGAAAGCACCTCTACGAAGTTCAGGCATTTCCCAACCATTATTATAATACATTACTAATGTTTGCTTATCTACTCCAAAATATTCACTTATATTTTGCATTTCATTATTAATACGCATTTGTGGTGATACTCTTTCAGCTCTAGGTAAAGGCCTTGCCTGTGCTGTATTATCCATAGATAATTGATAACTTGCACTTGTTAAAATTAAACCCATAGCACTAAGAGCTAAAACTTTTTTCCATCTTTTCATATTTATCGCCTCACTTTGAATAATTATTAGTTATATTATATCATATTTTTATATAAATTTATTTGTTTTCAATAGCATCAATAGCGTCAATCACTGCACTTCTAAAGCCTTTACGTTCTAAGGTTGCTACACCTACAATTGTAGTACCAGCAGGTGAACATACTGCATCTTTCATTGCACCTGGATGATTATTTGTAGCTAATTGCAATTTACCAGTTCCCACTATCATTTGACTTGCTAATTTATAAGCTACAGGGCGAGCAAGACCATGCATTACACCAGCATCAGCTAAAGCTTCGATAAACATACTAGCAAAAGCCGGGCCACAACCTGCTACAGTTCCGCCAATAGATAATTGTTTAGTTTCTACAAATTGAACTATAGAAATTGTGGAGAATAATTTTGTAAATAAATCCAATTCTTCATCACTTAAAGAATGTGTATTTTCACAAATAAAAATACCTTCACCTATGGCTACTGGTGTATTTGGTATTGTACTTAAATGATGTGTATTTGGTAAAAGAATTTGTTCATATTTAGCAAAAGGAAAATTTGCTGCAATAGAAATAACGATTTTTTCTTGTAATTCTTTTTTTATTGGTGTAATGACTTCTTCTATCATATATGGTTTCACAGCTATGATGACCATATCTACATTATCAACAACTTCTTTTGCACTTTTACAAGGATTGATTTGTTTTTCCTGTGTATTTTTACAAAGTTTATCCCAATTCTTAGCACAAGCAAAAATTTGATTGCCCTGTATAGCTCTTTGATTGATTAAACCTGTAGCTATAGCTTGTCCCATATTGCCAAAACCAATAAAACCTAATTTTAAATTATCAAACATATAAATACCTTCTTTATTTATTTTTTTACATCATTTAACTTATATTTTATCATAATAACTAATTATAAAAAACTCCTACTAGCTTCAAAAACTAATAGGAGTTTTTATTTATCATTTATTCATTTTTTCTTCAATTGTATCTAAAATCAATTTAGCAAGTTCTGCCTTTTGCATAAGTGGAGCTTGTTTTATTTCTCCATCACAAGTGATGATTTTAGCTATATTAGTATCTACATTAAATCCAGCACCAGCTTGGCTTACATCATTTGCTACAATCATATCAAGATTTTTGCGCTGTAATTTGCCTTTAGCATATTCTTCAACATTCTGTGTTTCAGCAGCAAAGCCAACTAAATACTGTTTATCTGATTTTTTCTCGCCTAAACCTTTCAAAATATCTGGGTTTTTTACAAGCTCAATAGTCATGACTTCATCAGATTTTTTTATTTTTTGACTAGCTACTTCTTTTACACGATAATCTGAAACAGCTGCTGACATTATTGTAATATCACAATCTGCAAAATGCTCTTCAATATGTTTTTGCATTTCACGTGCAGACTCTACTTTTATTAATTTTACATTTTCAGGCGCTTTAATATTTGTAATACCTGAAACTAAAACTACTTCAGCACCTCTACTAGCAGCTTCTGTAGCAATAGCATATCCCATTTTTCCACTAGAACGATTACTGATGTAGCGAACAGGGTCAATTGGTTCTCTTGTACCTGCTGCACTTACAATCACTTTTTTACCTTTTAAAGACTGATTATTTTGTTTTTCAACATAATCTTTTATAGTCTCTACTAAAGTAATAGGTTCAGGAAGTCTACCTATACCATTTACACCACAAGCTAAATGACCACTTGCTGGTTCAATAATATGATAATTATATTCACGAAGAGTATTTATATTTTTTTGTGTTATTGGGTTTTGATACATATTACTATTCATTGCAGGAGCGACAAAAACAGGTGCTTTAGTCGCCATAATCACAGTAGATAACATATCATCAGCAATACCATTTGCTATTTTACCAATAATATTTGCTGTTGCAGGTGCAATCAAAACTAAATCCGCCAAATTAGCAAGAGCAATATGTTCTACATTCCAATTTGTAACTTTATCCCACATAGAAACATTTACAGGATTTCCACTAATTTCTTGAAATGTAAGTGGTGTAACAAAATTTGTAGCTTCTTTAGTCATTACTACATGTACATTAGCGCCTAATTTTCTTAATCTGCTAGCTACATCTACAACTTTATAAACTGCAATACCACCACAAACTGCTAATAAGATATTTTTGCCTTTTAACATAATAAACCTCTTATATAAAATAAATTAATATTTACCGTCTTAATTAGCAAAAAAGGCAAGTATTAGCTTGCCTTTCATTTTAAATTAAATGCTTTTTTTCACACGTGCAAAAGTAATTTTATCTTCTGCAACTTCTTCTAAAGCATTTGTAACATCTTTATGAGATTGAAGTACGGATTTTACAGAAGAACCTGCTAAAATTTGTCTAGCTCTTTTAGCTGCTAAAACTACTAAAGTATATTTACTATCAACTTTTGGTAAAAGTTGGTCCATAGAAGGATGTACTATATCCATTATAAATCGCTCCTTTGCAATATTTTAATTTAAACTTTTTCATTTTCAAGTTGAACAAGTTTATCTAAATTATTATACACTGCACAGCGTTCAGCTTCAATAATATGCAAAATTTTATTTACAACATCACTGACAACTTCATTAGTGATGATGTAATCATAATTATTTCCGCGTGGAATTTCTTCAATAGCAGCGCTGAGGCGACGTTTTATTGCTTCTTCAGTTTCAGTACCACGTCCGCGAATGCGTTTTTCAAGTTCTGCAAGAGAAGGAGGTAATAAAAAGATGAATGTACCTTCTTTTAAAAACATTTTCTGTACATTTAAAGCACCTTGAGTATCGATTTCAAGTAATACATCTTTACCACTTTCCAATACTTCGCGTACTTTATCTGCTGGAGTTCCATAATAATTTCCATAAACTTCAGCCCATTCTAACAAACGATTTTCTGCTATCATTTGCTGAAATTCTTCTTTAGATAAGAACCAATAATCCTTACCATTCACTTCGCCTGGTCTAGGTTTACGTGTTGTTGCTGATATGGAAAATACAATTTCTGGCTGTGCTTTTAATAATTCTTTGCAAACAGTCCCTTTTCCTGTACCAGATGGTCCAGAAATAACGATTAAATTACCCTTATTCTTCATTTACTCTACCCTTTTCTTTTATAATATCCATATTTACTCTATTTGTTATTGTTTCTGGCTGTACAGCCGATAAAACAACAGTCGAATTATCCATGATAATCACTGAACGTGTACGACGTCCATAAGTGGCATCAATTAAGTTCTTTAACTCTTTTGCCTCTTGGACTATACGCTTTATTGGTGCTGACTCTGGAGCGACAACTGCGATAATTCTATCTACAGCTATAATTGTACCATAACCAATATTAACTAATCTTGCCTGCATAACTTCTTTACCTATTTTTACCTATTCAATATTTTGGATTTGTTCACGAATTTTTTCTAATTCGCCTTTAATCTCTACTACTAAATTAGCAATTTCAGCATTATTAGCTTTAGAAGCCATTGTATTTGTTTCACGGTTCATTTCTTGGACAATAAAGTCTAATTTACGACCAATATTACCGTCCATTTCCAAACTAGCCTTAAACTGCTGTAAATGACTTCCCATGCGTACAATTTCTTCTGTAATATCCATTTTATCTGCCATTATCGCACATTCTTGGATTATTCTATTCTCATCAATATTTTGTTCACTCAATAAAGATTTAAGTGTTTCTATCAATTGAGTTCGATAATTTACTAAGCGTTCAGGCGCTATTACTTTTATTTTTTCTGTATGCTTAGCAATGATATCTAAACGACGAAGTAAATCTTTTTTTAGATTTTCACCTTCAATACATTTCATTTTGACAAATTCTTCTGTAGCTTCTTCTACAGTAGCCACTAATAATGGTTTTATCGCTTCTAAATCTAAACTATCATCAGCTAAATTTATCACGCCTTGAAAATTTGCCAAATCTATTAAAGATATATTTTTTAATTTTGCTTTTTTATCTACACTTTTAATAGTTGTATTGATTTCCTGTAAGCTTTTATAATAAGCAATCAACAAATCTTTGTCAATGGCTAACTTTTTATTTTCTTCATTGTTATTTACAAAATTAATGTAAATATCTATTTTTCCACGAAGAGCATATTTATTTAAAGCCTCAACTATACTTGCTTCTAAAGCACGTAGTCCACTTGGCATACGAATGGAAATGTCGCGATATCTATTGTTTACCGCTTTCATTTCTACGCCAATTTTATATATTCCATTATCAAAAGTTGCTGAGCCAAAGCCCGTCATACTTCTTATCAAAAAAATACCTCCCCAAACCTAATTAAGATTATTAATCAGCCCATGTTGCTGTGAAAACTTTTGCAGCAGGGCCAGTCATATAAATACGATTATTATCAGCCCACTGTATTGTTAAAATACCACCATCTAATTCAATTTGAGCTGTTCTTTGTGTACGTTTATTTAATACACAAGCTACTAATGTAGCGCAAGAACCAGTACCACAAGCCCAAGTGATACCTGCACCACGTTCCCAAACACGCATGCGAACATATTTATCATTTTTTACTTCTACAAATTCTGTATTTGTTTTCTTAGGAAATACTGGATTAGTTTCAAATTTTGGACCAATTTTTTCAAGTTCTACACTATTAATATCATCAACAAAAACGATACAATGAGGATTTCCCATAGATACACAAGTCATTTTATAAGTTTGACTATCTACGGTGATATCTTCATTTACTACTTGATTATTGCCAAAGCCAGATACTGGAATTTTATCGCCTTCTAAAATAGGTTCACCCATATCTACATGAACAGTGCCATCTTCCATAATTTCAGGAACGATTATACCAGCACCAGTTTCTACAGTGAATTTATTTTTATCTGTAAGATTAGCTTCTTTTACACATTTGGCAAAGCAACGTATACCATTACCACACATTTCAGCTTCACTGCCATCACTATTGATGATTTGCATACGAAAATCTGCTACTTTAGATGGCAAAATAAATATAACACCATCAGCACCTACACCAAAATGACGATCACAAATTTTTTCTGCATTTGCGATTATTTCACTGATATCTTCATTATTGAAAGCATTTACTAATACAAAATCATTTCCACAAGCTTGCCATTTAGAAAAATTAAATTCCATGATAAAATCCTCCTTAAACACATTATTAAAACAATGTATTTATTTTTACAAATTTAAAATCTATTCAGGCTCATTATAGATAATAACTAAATTATTATATTATAACTATAACTAATATTAATTCGCTATTAAATATCAACAATCCTGCTCATATTATTATAATTATTCATCTTTTTAAAGAAAATACTAATTAATGACAAAAAACTTAGCAAAAACTGCTCAATTAATAATTTATCAAATAAAAATACCTATGATATAATATTTTAGATATTAATCTCTTAACCTAAGAAATTAACGAAAGGAATGAATTAAACTATGAGCTTAGATGGATTTTCATTAAATCCTTTAATAAATGAACTAAACGACAAATTAGCAGGTGGTAGAATAGATAAAATCTGCCAACCAAACAAGCAAGATATTTATTTATATATTCGCCAACCTGGACAGACATATATTTTATATCTTTCTATAAATCCTCAAAATCCTATGGCAAATATAACTGAATTTCAACCAGATAATCCACCTGAACCACCAGTTTTCTGCATGGTTTTACGTAAGCAATTAGAAGGTGGTCGTATTGCTTCTATTTCTCAATATGGTTTAGACCGCATGATTTTAATAGATATTGATACCTTAGGGCCAAAAAGTCTTATCATTACAAAAACATTAATAGCTGAACTTATGGGAAAATATAGCAATCTTATTTTAATGCAAGACGGAACTATTATTGAAGCTTTTCGCCGTGTAGGTGAAAATAGCAATCGCGTACGTACTGTCTTACCTGGTCAAAATTATGAAGTCCCACCTATTCAAGACAAAATAAATATTTTAACCACCGATACAAATTCATTTATTGAACGCTTAAAAACATATCAAGAAGCGACTTTATATCAAGCAATCATCGCTAGTGGATTGGGCTTTGGTCCAATAACAGCAAAAGAAATCATCTTTTTAGCTGGCTTTAGTAACGATTTATTGATAAAAGATATGGACGAAATGGATTTTTCTTCTTTGACTAATATCATTGATGAATTAAAAATCATGTATCAAGAAAAAAACTTTTCACCAACATTAGTCTTAGATAAAAAACGTAAAATTAAAGCTATGGCACCATTTGCTTTGCATATTTTTAACGAAAAAGACTTCACCCTCAAAACATATGCAGATATTAATGCTCTATTAGAAGACTCCAAAAACTATACTAACAGCTATTATAATTTGCCAGAAAAAGATTTCTATCGTAAAACAATCCATAATGAAATTAATCGTTTAACTAAAAAAGAAAAAATTCTTACAGAAGAATTAGCTAAAGCGCAAAAAGCTGAAAAATATAAGATAAAAGCTGATAACTTAATGACTTATCAATACCAATTTAAAGACCATCAAGACAAAGAAATTTCTGTAGCTAATATTTATGATGAAAATTATGCGCCTATAACTATTGCATTGGATACGAAATTAACTCTAATTCAAAATATGCAAGCTTATTATAAAAAATACGATAAGTTAAAACGCTCTACGCAAATGTTAGAAATCCAAATAAAACGTTGCCAAAAAGATAGAGAATATGCTCTAACTATAGAAACTGCTATAGATGCTTGTACTACTATAGCCGATATTGAAGATATCAAAGCTGAAATGATTAAAGCTGGATTTTTACCACTTGAAAATAAGAAAAAAGCTTCTATTGCTCCATCTAAACCATTTAAATTTGCTCTACCTAATGGAATGTTTTTATTCGTCGGCAAAAACAATTATCAAAATGATAAACTCACTTTTAAAACAGCACATAGCGATGATATTTGGTTGCATACAAAAGATATCCCTGGCTCTCATGTTATCATTGATACTAAAGGCGATGAAGTAGATGAGGATACTCTATTTTTAGCTGCCCAAATCGCAGGATATTTCAGTAAGGCTCGTGGTTCTTCTAAAATTCCTGTTGATTATGTAGAATGTAGATATCTAAAAAAACCATCAGGAGCTAAACCTGGTTTTGTCATCTTTACAAATAATAAAACTTTATATGTAACACCTGATGAAGATGAAATCATGCCAATCATCAATAAAGATTTAAATAAAAAATAAGTAAAAAAAAGACTACCATATTTATTTTTGGTAGTCTTTTCTCATTAATTAAGTTATCGCCATTAAATTTATTTATTGCCTAAAAACTTTAAAATCATATTTATAATTTTTCTACAAAAACCAATTTCTTCTCAGTCTTCAAGTCTTGGTCCAGCATTTAAAATTTCTTCTGGCATTTCGCCTGCGAAACGTTTAACATTTTCAGCGAACAATCTTACTAATTTTTCAGCTTGATTTTTATATGCTTTTTTATCCATCCAAGTATTTTCTGGATTTAATACTTCACTTGGTACACCCGGGCAGCTATCTGGAATATTTAATTGGAAATATTCATGTTTAGTCCAAGTAACATCATCTAATTTACCATCTAAAGCAGCAGAAATCATAGCTCTAGTGTATTTTAATTCCATACGTTTACCAACGCCATATGGACCGCCAGTCCAACCAGTATTAACAAGATATACGCTAGTATTATATTGATTAATTTTTTCACCTAATAATCTAGCATATTGTAATGGTGGTAATGGGAAGAATGGTTCACCAAAACCAATGGAGAATGTTGCTTGTGGTTCTGTAATACCACGTTCAGTACCAGCAACTTTACTTGTATAACCGGATAAGAAGTGATACATAGCTTGTTCTTTAGTGAGTTTTGCAATAGGAGGTAATACACCAAAAGCATCTGCAGTTAAGAAGATAATTGCATTTGGATGACCTGCCATACTTGGTACGATGGCATTTGTAATATTTTCTATTGGATAAGCTGTACGCGTATTTTGTGTAAATCTAGCATCAAAGAAATCTGGTTCACGAGTATATGGATTGATATAAACATTTTCCAAAACAGTTCCATATTGAATTGCATTATAAATTTCTGGTTCACTTTCAGGTGTAATTTTTATAGTTTTTGCATAGCAACCACCTTCAACATTGAAGATACCATGTTCACTCCAACCATGTTCATCATCACCGATTAAAGAACGATTAGGGTCAGCAGATAAAGTTGTTTTACCTGTACCACTTAAACCAAAGAATAATGCAGAATTTCCATCTTTACCTACATTTGCAGAGCAGTGCATGGATAAAACACCACGTTGAGGAAGAATGAAGTTCATAACAGAGAAAATAGCTTTTTTCATTTCACCTGCATAAGCACCGCCACCGATTAATACCATTTTTTTGCTGAAATTAACAATAATAAAAGTTTCAGAATGTGTACCATCTTCAATTGGATTAGCTTTTACACTAGGCATACAAATAAGTGTAAATTCAGCAGGTGTAGTGAGTTTAGTTTTTGGTCTAATGAATAATTGTTTTAAGAATAAATGATGCCAAGCATGCTCATTAATGCATTTTATTTGTAATTTGTATGCAGGGTCTGCACCAACTAAAGCATCCGTTACAAATAATTGATGGTCTTTAGCATAATCTTTCATTTTTTCATAAAGACGATTAAATGTATTTTCCGAACATGGTTGATTTGTATTTGACCAATGTATTAAATCATGAATGTCTGGAGTATCAACAATAAATCTATCTTTAGGTGAACGACCTGTATGTTTACCAGTAGTTACACAAATCGCACCTTTATCAGATAAACGTCCTTCATGATTTCTAACCGCTTCTTCAAGTAATTCAGGAATTGTTGCGTCATAAGTTATTCTTCTTGCTACAGATAAGAAATCTTGGCTAGAATAGTTATTCATCATTGTAATCAACCTCTCTTTTATCTATGTTAATTTTTCATAGTATTTATTACTTTGATTTACCATATGAATATATAATTCTATAAAAAATTTATTATTCCTTTAAATTTCTAAAAATTTTATATATTTTTTATACATTTTTTACATAATAGATAAAACTTATGGCAAAAAACATTTGTAATAAATAAAATATTGGATATATGCTATTTTTATGCTATAATATCTATGTGTTAATTAATAAAATTTATTATACATAAGATATTTTCAATAGGAGGATTATATGGAACTTAAACAACTAGAATACTTTCAAATGACTAGCCGTTTGAAAAATATTACTAGAGCAGCCAAACGGCTTTCTGTTTCTCAACCAAATATTACAGTTGCTATAAAAAAATTAGAAGCAGAACTTGGCATACAACTTTTTGAACGTAGCCAAAAACAATTATCACTCACACCAGAAGGAGCTGTATTTTTAAATCGCATTGAACTTGCTTTGCGTAATATTCAAGATGCCGTTTTAGAAGTTAATGACTATAAACAACTTCAAAAAGGCACTATCAAAATTGGTATTCCTTCTATGATCGGAGCATATCTTTTCCCCAAAATTTTCTCTGGTTTCCAGAAAAAATTCGCTCATTTAGATATTTATCTTTATGAAAAAGGCTCTATGTCTATTCGTGAATCCTTAGAACGTGATGAATTAGATTTTGGTATTGTCATCATCTCCAATGCTTCTCCTAGTTTACAGTTATTGCCAATGTCTACTAACCAAGTAGTAGCTTGTGTTCCTGAAGATAGCCCACTTGCTCAAAAAGATTCTTTATCTTGGAGCGATGTAAGCAATATTGATTTAATTATGTTAAAAGAAGGTTCTTTTATCCGTAATTTAATTCAACAAAAACTCAAAGAACACAATATTCAACCAAATATTATCTTAGAATCAAACCAAATCGAAACGATAAAAGGTCTTATCTCCAGTAATGTTGGTATGGCATTCCTCTTAGACTTCGTAGTTCAAGATACACCACATATTAAAACATTACCAATAGAAGACCCTATATTTGTAGATGTTGGACTTGCATGGAAAAAAGATAGATATATCTCCAAAGCTGCTCAATCTTTTATCAATTTCTGTCAAGATACATTAAATAAATAATTTATAAAATTAAAGCCATCAGTTTATTTAATTTTGCTGATGGCTTTTTATTTTTATTGATAACAAAAAGGATAATCCACTTATTTTAGGATTATCCTTTTTATATTTTTTATAGCTTATTTAATGATATTTCAACGATGAGCCAATAAAGTTTGTTTTAATTTATCTTCAATTTGTACAAGTTCAGCTTCTGCTAATTTACGACGTTCACGTCCATCTTTTTGAATTTTAATAGTTTCTTCAATAGTAGAAATCAAATCTTCATTTACTTTTTTTACAGTTTCGATATCTACAATTCCACGTTCTGTTTCACGTGCTGTCTCTATTGTATTTTGTTTCAACATTTCAGCATTACGTCGTAATAATTCATTTGTAGTATCTGTTACTTCACGTTGCATCTGTAAAACTTTTTGCTGTCTAGATAAACCAAGCGCAATTACAATCTGACTTTTCCATAATGGAATAGTATTATAAATAGCACTTTGTACCTTGTCAACTAAAACTTTATCATTATTTTGAATAAGGCGTATCTGTGGTGCTGTCTGTATAGCTATTGTTTTACTCAATTTCAAATCATGAACTTTTTTCTCAAAACGGCTGACAGCATTTTCAAAATCACTGACTACTTGCACTGCCATTTGATTTTGAGAATTTACAGCTTCCATGCGTAATTTAGGAATAGTATGCTGTTGCAATTCTAAGATTTTTTCTTCGCCAGCTTTAATATATAACTGCAATTCTTTAAAATACTCTAAATTTCGTTGATACATAGTATCAAACATCACAATATCTTTCATCATGCTCATGCGGGCTTTATCTAATTCGCCTTGTATCTTATCAATCTGTACAGATAATTTATCATATTCTGCCATCATACTTTTAGCACTGCCAACTAATGAACCTAAAATAGGTATTTTCTTTATAAATCCGCCACTGTTTTTACTATCTACATCAAAACCTTTTACTTTTACTACTAAATTGCTTAATAAATCGCCAACATGCCCACTATCTTTACTGCGAATATTATTCAAAATACTATCTGAAAACTCCGCTATATTTCGTTGTGCATTTATGCCATATTGTACAGAAGTCTGTGAATTCGTCAAATCTATATTTTCTTTTATTTCATCAATACGCTTTCTATCTTCCGGTGAAATCAATTCTGTTTGCTTTGTAACCTGCTCAATCTCTTCTTTTTTTGTCATTACTTGCCAATTTTGAGCATCAGCATTATTGTCCATTGTCTGTGTTTTTGCTTTGATTAAATCATCTAAACTAATATCTGCCATAAGTTTCACCCTCTATTCATATTATCGAAAAATTTGCGATAAAAATCATCTTTATCCATAAATAAATAGCGTATACCTTCTATAAATCCCGCAATAAAAGGTATGCCTGTCCATGAAAATAATAAATAAAAAATTCCCATAAAAGTTTTGCCTAAATAAAATTTATGTGCGCCAAAACCACCAAATAAAATTCCTAGACCTCCAGCAATTAATTTTTTACGCAAAACTTCATCACTATCAAAAAATCTTTCTGGTAAATGCTTTAATTGCCAACGCATTCTTTGCATAGGTTTATCATGCATACAATTTTTACGTCTATAGCTAAAGCCAGATTTTATCTCTTGAGTGCGGTCTTGCTTTTTCACATCAAAACCATCTGCTTTTATTGTATTTTCCATAACCTTTAATTCCGCGTCCATATCTAATAACTGGTCATTTATCAATTTTTCAAATTGCTCTGTATAAGCATTACTCAATCCATATAAAGTATTTTTTGTTCTTTCCTTTATATCATTTACACTATCTGTATTTAACTGCGTATTTTCTATTTCTACATACTTTTCAATTAAACCAGCCACAGTATCTTGATAATAATCGATAAATCTTCTAGCTAAAGTAATTTTTTCTGGATGTTTTTGTAGATATTGTAAAATATTCAAAGATACCTTTTGCATGTCTTGCACATGCATTTTTAATTCACTATCTCTGATATATTTCAATGAGCCTTTTATATAATTATAATCCTCTAACGCTTTTTGATAACTTTCCTGCAATAATTTACTATTTTCACTATCATCTAAATCTAAACTAATCTGCTTTTTCTTATTTGGTTTAAATGTCAAAAAGACGCCTACACCTAAAGCTACTGCTCCTATCAAATTTACAATATCACTAAAATGTGTTATCATATCAAACCCAATAAAAGCCAAAATAGTCGTTATAACTGCTAAAAACATAATAAAACTAAACATAATTTTTATTCTCCTATATTTTATTATACTTATTAAATTCTAATAAACCCTTTTAAAATCCTGCACTACAAAAATAATTATACAAAATTTACACTGATTATGCTTGTATATCATATTAAAATTGTATTAAAATAAAATTAAAATTTTTCTTGATTTCTATTTTCTGAAACAAAACTATACTTAGGAGGCTTTTATTATGACAAATATAAATAATGTATTACTAGAAATGATTAATTATTATCAGGGCGACCCTAAACGCATTCAACATTTTCTCAAAGTACATAGCTTTGCAAAATTCATAGCAGAACAAGAAAACTTGCCTTCAGATAAATTATATATTTTAGAAATCGCTGGTTTAATGCATGATATCGGCATAAAAATTGCTGAACAAAAATACAACAGTAGCAATGGCAAATATCAAGAATTAGAAGGCCCTGCTCCTGCTAGAGAAATACTTGAAAAACTCCAAGTAGATACTGCTGTAATAGATAGAGTATGTTTCTTGATTGCCCATCATCATACTTATAATAATATTGACGATTTAGATTACCAAATCCTAATAGAAGCAGATTTCTTAGTAAATCTTTATGAAGATAATTGCCCAAAACAAGCTATAGAAAATGCATTAAACAGAATTTTTAAAACTAAAACCGGCATTAATTTATGTAAAACTATTTTCGATGTCTAATTTTCTTTGAATAGTATCCTAGTAAACATTTTATATAATGAAATCTTTCAATAAATATTACTAAGATAAAAATATAAAATACTCTACAACATCAATTTATAAAACAACAAAACCGTTGGTAAGAATACCAACGGTTTTATTCATAATGCGTCCACATACGAATTATACGTATAACTTTTTCATCTTCTAATACTTCATATACTAATCTATGTTGAATATTAATTCTTCTAGAATAGTATCCCATTAGATCTCCTAACAGTTTTTCATATGGTGGTGGATTTTGAAAAGGATCTTCCTTTATTAAATCAATTAATAATTTAGCTTTTTTATCTAATCCACTTGCTTTTAGCTTTGGAATGTCTTTTAATGCTTTTTTATAATATTCTATCTTATACAATTACCATTCAACCTCATCTTCTGAAACAAAATCTTCATTAGATGCAGTTTTAGCTTTTAATAAATCTTCTCGCACATTAGGTATAGAAGATAAATACATTGTTTCCATAAGATTTTTATAATCATCCGCACTAATTAATACCACATCGCCATCTTTAGTATTAATTGTTGCTACTTGATTATATTTAGCAACTTGTTCTAAAGTATTATAAAGATTCTTTCTAAAATTTGAAGCATTAGCTGTAATCATTATAATCACCTCAAATATAGTATATCGTACTTATTAACGTACGTCAAAATATATTTGAAGCGATTATAATATATAGCATATCAAAATCTATATTCTTAAAAATTAAAAAGAGAAAATATATTCATTATAATTTGAGCACATGGGCACAAAATGGGCACAATTATAAAAATAAAAACTCATGGATTAAAATACCCATGAGTTTTTATTTTGCTTTATTCTTTATTAGCTATACCTAATTTACCAAAAACATAAAACGATAAGCTGAGAATCATGCCACAGACAACAGCAAGGCCCATACCTTTTAATTGTACAGGACCAATATTTACAGCAGCTCCACTAAGACCACTTATCATAGTTACGGCAGTAAGTATCATATTTTTCGTACTAGTATAATCAACTTTTTTCTCTATAAGCATACGTATACCAGAACAAGCGATAACACCAAATAACAATACAGAAATACCGCCCATTACTGGTACTGGAATAGCATGAATAATCGCAGCAATTTTACCAATAAAAGAGAAAAGAATAGCAAAAATAGCAGCTCCACCGATTACCCATACACTATAAACACGAGTAATAGCCATAACGCCCATATTTTCGCCATAAGTAGTATTAGGAGTTGAGCCTACAAAACCAGATAAAACATTAGAAACACCATCAGCAAATAAAGAACGATTAAGTCCTGGATTTTTAATTAAATCTCTATCAACAATACTACTTGTAACAACAACATGCCCAATATGTTCAGCAAAAACTACAAACAATGCAGGCATAATAATCATGATAGCGTGAATATTAAAAGTTGGTTCATAGAAAGTTGGTACTTGTACCCAACTAGCGGCTTCTACACCAGACCAATCTACAATACCTAAACAAAAAGCCATAATATATCCTGCAATTACACCAATTAATACAGGAATTACACTTAAAAATCCTCTACCAATTACAGAAGCCAAAATTGCCACAGCTAATGTAAATACAGAAGTAATCATTGCAAGCTCATTTGGAATGCCTTGAGATTGCATTGTATCACTGATAAAACCAGACATATCCAAAGCAAGTGGTGCAAGCTCAAGACCAATTACTGCTACTACCGCACCCATTGCAGCTGGTGGCAAAATAATATCAATCCAAGCTGTACCTAATTTACCCACAACAAAAGATAAAATAATAAAAGATAAACCAAATGCTATAAATCCACCTTGAGCATCGCCATAACTAAGTCCACTAGTAGCAAGCACTGCTAAAACTGGAGAAATAAATGCAAAACTAGAACCTAAATAAGCAGGTAATTTCCCTTTACAAATGATTAAATACAAAATTGTACCTATACCATTCATAAATAAAGCTGTTGCTGGATTTACATGAAGTAAAAAAGGAACTAACACTGTAGAACCAAACATAGCAAACAAATGTTGTAAACTAAGTGGAATTCCTTGCAACAAAGGCACTTTTTCTTCTACGTCATAAAACTTTTTCATTTTGTCCTCGCTTTCATAAATAAATAAAAAATTCCTTAGTTATTTTATCATAAGAAATCATATCTATCTATTTAAAAATAAAAATATTTATTAAAAACCAAAAGATTATTGCATATTTACCGCTTTTAATTTATATTTATATAGGCAAAAAATAAAAACATTATTTTTTCCTATATATTTTATTATGAATAGGAGATTTTTTATGACTAAAGAAGAATTTATGCTTATTGCAACTCAAGAAGCTGATAGTAATTTAACAACTAATGAAGGTGGCCCTTTCGGTGCAGTTATTGTAAAAGATGGCAAAATCGTAGGTCGTGGTCATAATCGTGTACTTATAAAACATGATCCAACTTGTCATGCCGAAGTTGAAGCTATTCGTGATGCTTGTCAAAACTTAGGTACTCATGATTTAACAGGTTGTGAACTCTATACATCTTGCTATCCATGTCCAATGTGCCTTTCAGTACAACCATATAAAAGACTATATTAAAGTATATAGTATCAATAATTTTAAATTATATTCTATATAAACAAAAAAGAGTAATATTCATTACTCTTTTTTTTTGACAATAGACGCTTTAAGATTTTCCACAACACTTTTTAAACTTTTTACCACTACCACAAGGACATGGTTTATTTCTATTGTTTCCATTCATTTTAATATCAAAATTTATTGTTGGATATTCTTCGGCTTGAACTATTTTAACATTTCGTTCTTTTAAAAGATTAGCTTGTATTAAAGAATTTCTGATTTCTCTTGCTTTTTTTATATCATCATCATTCCAATCAGATGTATCTAAATATACAAAATCCTCACTTTCGTTAGGTGAATCAATACTTTCAATCGCTAATCCTATAAATTTATTTATAGACATATGTTCTATTTTAGATGCAATTATATAGTTTTCTAACAAGTTTCTACGCTTTTCTCTAAAAATTTTTTCATCTGTTTTATATCTAGGAATAATTGCTATTAATAAAATGATATTATCATTTAACATCATTTGTCTAGTTCCTCGTTCTCCTTTGCCTATATTTTTAGCAAAAGTAATTATAGATTTGGCGATATTTCTTCTCTCAAATCTATTAAAACTAGACAAAATAGTAAACATTTGCATATCTTCATCCATATTTGTTAATTCATTTTTATATAATTGAGTACCTGACATATAATGTTTGATAGATTTTCCTAATAAATAATCCCATGCATAACTTATTTCATCAGCCTTTTTTTTATTTAAATATTGTGGATTATTATTTATATTTTCCCATGCATCTTTTTCAAATATAATTAAATTATGTTTTTTATCATCTTTATTAAAAAAATCATTATTCTTTTTATCAATAAAATTATGAACTCCCTTATCATCTGTTATAGATAGATATCGAGCTAACATATCTTCTTCACCAAATGCAATAATATCTGCATTTTGAAATAATTCTTCTTTTCTAGTTAAATAATTAATGAAATCTGATGCGGTATCTAATTCTTTCATTAATAAATTTAAACTAAAATCATTCAATATATGAACAAATTTTTTATATTCATTAATATAACCTATACTAAATTCTTGTTCACTACCAATTATGTTTGAATCAATGAAAAAACTTCCGTACTTATTACCAGTATATTTTTTACATATATCAGTTATTGAATGAGTTACAACAATTCTATGAATAATTACATCTTTTTTGTTTACAATATCAAATGGAAATTTTTTTTTGCATTTATCATCTAAAAATATTCTATCTGAATGGTTACGTATCCAATCTTCTGCCTTATATATTTGCCCAGCAGATTTTTCTATTGATTTTTTATACCAACGTTTCCATTTTATATCCAACTCTTTATCAGATAACTTTCCACTTGGTATATCATTAAAATTACAATTTTTATCTGAAAAAATAATTATATGATTTTCAAAAATAACCAACAAATCACATAATTCTTTACCAACAGATGTTTCATTTTTTTTATTTTGATCAGTATATAAATTAGGATAACTCCATAAAGATAAAAATGTTTTTTCACTCAATTCATTTAAGTATTTTTCTGCATCTGTTATTCCATCACTTTTTTCAATAATTGTTTCTGGATAATTTACAGGAAAATTATCTGTAATTGTTTCTGGATAATTTACAGGAAAATTATCTGTACTATAATTAAAAATATTTAACATATATTATCACTCCATAATAAATAATATTCTATGTACTTATATAAATACCTTTAATAATTAAAAATAAATAAAAGCCCCTATCACTTAGAAAATTCTAGGTAATAGGGGCTTATTTTTAGCAATAAAAGAAAACGTTATTTAATTATACTAGGATATAACTCCTTTTTTAAAAATTAATCTGCCACCCAATTGTGGCTGTATCCTTATCTAAATACATCCATGTTTTATCTTTGGATGCATATAAACCTAAACCATTGGAACCACCTCCCACACCGATTGTATAAGTTTTATTCTCCTGCTGGTTGCTTTCGTATTTGGTCAATAATTCCTGTGCATTCGTCAATGATTGCGTCAAATTTACTACTTGCTCCTGTAGCTGTGTCGATTGATTCTGCAAGATTTCCGACTGTTTCTGCAATGTCTGTACTTGTGTTTGAGATGTCTGAAGCTGTGTCTGTAATGTCTGATTTTGTGTCTTGAGCGTTGCTAAGTTCTGTTCTAATGTCGTTAGTTGAGACTCCGTTACTAGATACGTTTTCTCTTCCGCTAAACACGTACCAGATAAGAAAACACACAATAATAATACCGCCAATAATAAGAATATTTTTAGTGTTTTTTCGTAAAAATTCCTTAATTTTACATATAAACACATGCATATCAAGCCTCTATTTCTGTAACAATGGCTTCAGGTCTGTTTTGTACAGTAATATCATCAAAATAAATTACCTGTTCGCCCTGCATGAAGCTAAATCTTTTAAACGTATTTTTTAAACTTTCATTGGAGCAATGGGACTGCGTTACAATCCCTTTAATACGTGTTTTTTCTACTGCGTTAAGTGGATTTCTAGAATATACTAAAATTTTCATTATTCATTTCGCCCTTTCATTAACGTAAAAATTCCATTTTCTTTGTTTCGTCTACTCCATTTTCTACTAGTTCATTGTTTTTATCTAAAACAAATTTTAATGGAGCAATTACCACTTTATTTTCATCTGCGTATATGCATTTATAGGGAATTAGATTTTCCCCTTCAGCTAAATTTAAATAATTATCTTTACATAAATTCATTTTTTACCCTCCTGTTTAAATTATTCGAATTTGACCAGTTTTATTTGCTGGTCATTTGCTTGTTATTTTTTAGTCGCTTTTCTTCTTCAATTTGTCTGCGGACTTCCTCAGTAATTTCTTTTTCCTCTTTTTCTATTTCATCTATAAGTTTTTGAACTGCATTTGTACTATTAGTTAATAGTTCTCTTATACATTCTAGTAGTATTTCTACTAAACAATCATCATCAAAATGTATTTTTTCATAGATATCTTCTTTATTTAACAGAGTAACGATAACATCTTTAACTGTTACATCTTCAGGTATAAAATTAGCATTTATTGCATCACTTGGATCATAATAATAATATCTTGCCCAATCTCGTATTTTTGTATCAAAATCTACTTTCGAATATTTTTCAAACATTTCTTTCCAATTATCGCACATTTAGTTTTTATCCTTTACTTTCTAATTACTTTCCAATTATCTATTAATATTGAAATTTTATTTATTAATTAACTTTTGCATGCATGAATTGTAATGTGAAAATACTGCAATCTAATTTCATTTATCGATTGAACATAAAAGTCGATAATTTAATAATAAATATTACAGTCTAATTGCATATCACCTATTTGTTCACAGTCTGTATATTGCCAAAGACGGCATATGCGATGGGGATTTTCTATAGCAAAGCTATTTTGATGATAATATTGAGCTACCCAAATAGGTACATAATCAGGCAATGCTTTTAAGTCTATAATATTTGTGAGCCAATTATAAGAACTATATAAACCTACATAGTTATACCCTTTTTCTAACAATGTACTGATAAAATTAGCAATAGGATAAACTACATTTAAGTATCCTTCTAACATATCTTTATCTTCAGCATCATACCAAATACCGAGTTCAGGATTTTTTCCATTAAGATATGTCTTAATCTGTTTATCAACCCAATTAGCTTCTGCTACAGCTTCATGAATAAATGACGCATGGCTATAATAATAAACGCCATAGGGTAATCCATACGCTACAGCGTTATTTACATGTTCTATAAACTTTTCATCAAGTTTATAATGTTCTCCTATTTTTAGAATAACTCCTTCAATTCCAGCGTCTTTTACTGCCTGCCAATCGATCCATTCTTGCCAAGCAGAAATATCAATTACTTTCATCATAAAACACCTTCTTTTTTAACTGGTCGAATTCGACCAGTTTTTTATAGGATAACGTTAATCTGTATTTAAAATAGATTAACCGCGTCAAAATTGACACTATGAAAACCCATTGAATTCGATGAGTTTTAATTTATAAATTTTTCCACCAATTTTTTATTTTAGCTATACTATTACTAAAATATTTTGACATATATTTTGCTTCATCCTCATTGGTAGGAACAATGCAATAATGTTCTGCCATCCACATTTTAAGAGCATTATTTTTAATATTTTGAAATAAAATAATCATAACAAGTAATAATACAATAATTAACATAATATATACCTCTATTTAAAATTAAATTCATTTTTTATTGAAGTAATAGTTCCTTTTGTATCTGTCATACATATAGGTAACCATAATGCTTCAACACCACAAATTTTATTGACATCAAACCTTCCATATAACCCCACAGCTTCACCATTTAACAGAAAAACACTGTATGTTATATAACCATTTAATTTAATATTTTCTGCAGTCATTATTGAACTCTTAGTTTGTTCAATATATTCCTCATAAATATATTGAACATTTTCGTTATTTTCGTTAAATACAGTAGATTGTTCAATAATATTTTTATTGCGGTCATAAATAGTTATTCCACTGCCTTCACGACCATATATAGGTTTTTTTATAATCTTATCTGCCGAACTAACATTGAGTATGCCTTCAAAACTTAGACCACTAAATGGAACATATTTTTTTATATAATTAGATTCTCGTTTTGAGTAAAAACAATATTTATCATTTAAATAATGCAACATTGCAGGAATTCGTTTATCCTGCATAATTAAGGCTTCTGGTGGATTAACTAAATAAATTTTCCCTTCATTATGAAGTTCAATCATTTTCATTCCTATAGGATATCCATCGTTAGATTTATCTTTTATTAATAATTCAGTTGGATATAATCTATATAGAATATTTATTTTTTGGTCAGTATTTTTTACATACACACCGTCATCAAATACTTCTAACTCAGATAACGGAATTAATATTGCATATACATTTTGTGGCTTATGTTCCATAAAATTATCATACAGATATTTTGTGTTATACCAGTCTTCTTTATAATTTGGGTCAGATGCAAATGCTATTACATCATCATTGGAACAAAGATTAATAAAAATTTCTGCTAATTGTTTATTAATTTCTTTTTCTTTTAATGATATTTCTTTCGACTTAAATCTAAAATTCCCATAAAAAGTTTCTGGTATAGCACATGGTGTATCTGAATTAATTTCTATTAATCGAAAATCACCATTCATATCTTTTACAAAATCCATTCTAGATAAATTGCTAATACAATCAAATTTAGAACCAATAAAAGACAAGTTTCCAAACAAATCATTTACATGACGTACTGATTTAACAGTTTTATGCATAGCCCAAAATAAAACATTTGATATATCAAATAAATTTTCTTTTTCTTCTTTTGTAATATTTAATGGGGTTAAACTAGGATAACTATATCTCCAATCATCTTCTTTAATATAAGGTATTTTGTTTCTATCAATATTATCTATCCAACAACTAACTTGCACTACTTCTTCCTCCTGCACTTCCTATACCTGTTTTTCCTGTAGATATACTTGATTTAGTACCTATATTAGATACATTTTTATTTGGTGTTGTAATATTTTTAGCACTTTTGTTACCAATAGAAGATGAAGCCTTATCTTCTATTGGCTTACTATCTTTATTTGTACTACCATTTAAATTACTATCTCTACTGTAACTTCTACTATTATAGCTACCATTGCCTTCATTGTAGTTTCTATTATTATAGGTCCCACTATTCAACCAAGTTCCAACAATAGTACCTGCTAAGAAATCACTAAAACTACCACTATCAGGATTTACAATAGTAATATCTTCTTTATCACCATCACGATATTGCTCTTGTGGCGGGTCTGCTCCACACCCTGTTAATAAAGATGAACTAATAACTAATGCACTAGAAAAAGCAATTACTTTTTTTAAAGTTTTGTTTTTAGACAACGTCAACTCACCTCATATCTTTTTATTTTAAGTATAAATTTAGGAAATAACCTCTGCATATTAAAAATCTATCTTTTATTATAAAAATAGCCATTTTTGTAAAATCAATAAAACGGTAATTACAAAAATGGCTTATTTTGACATATTTAATTTTTCTAATCTCTCTAAAGCTATATCATGATATACTTTAGTTTTTTCGAACCCCACAAAATTTCTATTATGCATTTTAGCTGCTACAGCAGTTGTACCACTTCCCATAAATGGGTCCAAAATTATAGCACCTTCAGGAACAATTTTTATTAAATCCTCCATTAATGGAGTTGGTTTTCCAGTGAGATGAAATTTATCGGTTTGTTTTACTGTATATTGATAACAACCATCAAAAGGACCTGCATGTAGATTTCTTTTACATTTTCCCTTAGTTGCCCAAACTACATATTCGCACTGATGACGAAAATAACCTTTATGTGGTGCTCTTGCACATCTTCCTTTATCCCATGCTATAATACCTCTCCAAATTAATTCACCAATTTGAACAGCATCTGTAGTAGATGGAAGCTGTCTCCAGTCTGTAAACATTAAAAAATAACCTCCATCTTTTAAAACTCTATGACATTCACTAATCCATAGATTACACCAATGAAGCCAAGAACGTGTATCTTTACTATCTCCTACAAAATCTGGTCTATGCACTATAGTATTTGAACCCTGTTCATATTTTTTACTTGGTGGTAAAGCTTTTTCGGAAGCTGTTCTACCACCACTACAATAAGGCGGATCTGTAATAACTGCATCTATAGAATTAGATGGTAATTGTCTAAGATACTCTAAGCTATCTCCTAATAAGATTTTGTTTAAAAAATCATTTAAATTGTTTGTCATTTTCTTATCTCCTTGTTCTATAAATTATTATGAATTATTTTAAAGTAAGTTAAATTATTTTTCTTTATTGGATCTGATAGTTGTTTTTTGTTTAGCATATTGAGCTAAATTATTTTTTAATTTAGTTGGAACTGGTACACCACAGTTTGTAGCATTTTCTAATATGCTCAAGCCCTCATTTGCGATATAAAATAAAATTGCGATATCTCGTGTGATAGTTCCTTGATTGAAAACAATATCTGCTGTATGTGCTACCATAATAATAATAACGATGACAGCTTTTTTTGCTAATCCTCGCCAACCTTTTCTGCTATCAAGTTTTTTGTTTGGATTTATCCAAGCTGATAAAAGACCTGTTATATAATCTAATACCATTAGTAGCAAAATAGCTTCCCATAAATTAGACCAACTACCAAACAAATGACTACATATAGTCCCCACTGTAGCGAAACACGCTCCCCATTCAATCTCTAATCGGACTGGTATAATCGTCTTGCAAAACGAAACCATATCCGCCAAAAACTCCTGCATTTTAATCACCTTCTTAAAATTTAATTTGATAGAATAATCCGCCAGCCATTGTAGCATATGCGTCGTTATTATCTACATGGTCATCTGCCCACTTTTCTTTACTCCATGCAATAGCTGAAGTAATTAAAAAAGCTTCAAACGCACTGCAACCTACATTACGCTGAAGCTGGTCTTGAATTACATATCCTGCCATAAAGTGCAATGCTTTATCTGTTGGTATATTATCTTGTATATCATGCAAGCTATTGGCATTCGCATTAGGCATACATAAAAAGAAGGTACAACATAACGCTAATAATAATTTACGCATTGTTTGTACCTTCTTTTTTCTTTTCTTCAATAACAGATATAATTTGTTCCTTTATACAATTAGGGCAATTTAAATTTGTACATTTATCTTGTTCATTTAATTTTTTTGCGCATAAATTACAACGTTTATTCATTTTCAATCACTCCTTGCATATGTTCAGAAGAATTTGTCATCAGGTTTTTATACTCCTGTTTTAATTCTTCTTGTAATTCAACATCATCATTAAGCAAAGCTATTATCATTGCATCTTTCAATTCTTTTGTTTGTAATTCTACAGAATTAGATATTGTATTTACTTCAGCAATTTGTTTTTCTTGCTGTGTTGGTTCTGGCATAACATATATTTTAGGTTTTCCTGTTTCCATATCTCTTACATAAATATTTTTACCATCACCATTTACATACAAATCATAATCAGAAGCAGAAATTATATCTACAACAAAGAGTTCTTCCTCTGTCATTTTTTTTACTTTCTGTTTAAGTTCTGTTATATATTCTTTGTTATTTTTTTCTATGTCTTTTGTATTTGCAAACGTCCTAACAGACGGTGTTCCATCTATTAAAAACCCCATACAATAATATTTTACATTTGTAGCCATACATATTCTCTCCTTTTAAAATATATTTGTTAATTTATAAAATTTTTATCAATGAGGTGATATAATGCGTAAACCAAATGGATATGGTAGCATTAAAAAATTAAGTGGTAAAAGGCGGAGACCTTACGTTTTTCTCATCTCCGAAAAAGGTAAGCAAAAACCGCTGGCATATTTTGCTACACAGACGGAAGCAGAAATCTATGCCGCAGATTACAATAAAAAACATAATAATAAAATCCTTTCAGGTCATGAAATTACTTTTGCAGAATTATATTATCGCTGGTTTCCATTCCACATAGATAAATACCAACCTAGCAAAAGTACTATAAATAGCTATCGCAATTCTTATAAACATTGTTTACAATTACAGGAAATGCCTTTAAAGAGTATTAAATATTACCATCTGCAACAAATAATAGATGATACTAAAAGAAAAGGACTTTCCTACAGTTCATGTAAGAAAATCCGTTCTTTAATTTCATTGATGTTTAAATATGGAATTATGATGGAGTATTGCAATAAGAACTATGCCAATCTATTAAATTTAGGTAAAAATAAAGCAATCCGTCCACACAAACCTTTTACAAGACAAAAAATAAATAAGTTATGGTCTAATATCGATGTTGAAGGTGTCGATACTGTATTAATCCTAATTTATACGGGAATGAGAGTCGGAGAGCTTTTAAACCTTACTAAAGACAATATTTATATGCGACAAAAATACATTAAAATTACAAAATCTAAAACAAAGTCTGGATTAAGGGCTATACCTATTCATGATAAAATATTCCCATTGATTTATAACAGAATGAATATGCTTGGTAAATATCTAATTTGTGATAGTAATGGAAATCCTTATAATTACAGTAAATATCGTACTTTATGGAATAGAATTATGTTACAAATAAACGCAAAACATCACAGTACACATGACTGTAGACATACTTGTGCAACTTTATTAGATAACGCGGAGGCAAACGAAAATGCCAAACGCCGTATTTTAGGTCATTCCGATGGTGATGTAACTGATACGGTATATACTCATAAAAATTTAAAGCAGCTACGAAAAGCAATAAACAAAATAAAATAATTGTTACTAATAAGATACTTATATTTTTAGTAATACTTGTAAAAATAAGGATTTATCTGTATTTATTAGTGTTACTAATGTTACTTGTAAAAACAATTAAAATAATATATTTTTAAACTTAAAAACCGTTGCAAAAGCTATCCAGCCTTTAATTGCAACGGTTTATTGTTTATGTTTATTTCATAAAATTTATAGGTATTACCCATTTTGTATACTCAGGTATTTTACTTTTAAACTCAATCTCTTTTTTAGGTTCTATAACTATTTTTGTATTAAATAATTTTTTTATTTTCGTATATACCTTATTAAGCAACATATACATCAACCTTTCATTAGACAGTGGGGAAGTTTCACTACAATATATAACATAAAAGATAGCTTATCGCCTGTTCAAAATTATCCTATTCTTTTTAATAAAAATGTCTTGACTGTTTTAACTTGTTCATATAATACAGATAGTTCAGCTTATCACGATTTAACGTTACAACCTTGTATTATTAATAAGAATAATATAACTTTCTATATTCAACTGCAAGAACCCCAAGCGGAACAAACATCAATAGGAGTAATATTTAAATATTTTGTGTTAGGTGTATAAACAGTGGGGATATATCAGTGGAAAAGAATCTAATACACAAATTGAAGTTATACTTCCAATAACATTGCAAGAAAAACATTTAGCGGAAGTTTTAACATATATAGATAATCCCGCTATAGTTAATGGTACATTAACTGTAATAAGTGGTAGTAGTAACTTAAATGGTTTTTCTTATTGGGATAGTACTCCTACTGGGAAAGAAATAAATAATATTCGTTATATTTCAATTGGAAAGTAAACAGTGGGGAAGCTTTAGTGGAAACGGTAATGGTTTTGAAGTAAATTTTCCTATATCTTTTACACAAAATTGTTATGGTATAGCTTCTAGTGATACAGGAGATGTTTGTTTGGCTATAGGAATTAAATTATTAAATTTAAATAGTATGCAAATTTTTGGAAGAAATTTAGATGGTACATTCAGGAATGATGCTAATATTAGATGTATTATGGTTGGGAAATAATTATAAGCCAATAATAACCCAATAAAACCATGATTTAGCTGTTATTTCTTTAGTAACAGCCATTTTAAAATATGAATTAAATAAATCATTTATATAAAATGGAGTACCTGCGAAAGCTCTCTCCTTCCAACCATGTTTTAAAAATGGTATTAAGCAATATACTTCTGTAATAGTTATTGGATATTTAATAGTATTATCTACATTAGCTTGTAGACTAGTATATTCACTCATTCCCCACTGTATAATTGCATCCCCAAATAATTTTCCTAAGCAAATATAACCATTTTGAGCGATGTTATATCTAATTCCTAATGTTTCTAACCAACTATTAATCTGTTCTTGAGCATACTCTAGTATTTTATTTTTTATATTTGTCTGTGTAGCACTAGCTATACCAAATAATGTAGCAATTAAAGCTAAACACCAATTCTGTACACTGGTTTTAACACTTTCAGCTGTAGCATTGGCAGTACCAAATATACGCTTAATTAAATTTCCGTGTGCATTTCCATCATCATCATGTTCGTCGAGCATTTCTATAGTTACAGCGTTACTTACATCAACGTTACCCGTAACATTATCCGTATCACCAACTCCTATATTTATCATCAAACGCTGATAAGGTATTTCTTTTGTTTCGTCATCGATATATCCAGGATAACTACCTGCATTACTATATGCTATTAATTTTTCTGTACCGCTATCCCCGTTTTTAGCAAACAAACCTATTTCTCTATGATAAAATCCTGTTTTTACACCTTCATTATTGTAAATAAATGTGTATCTAAAACGTCCATCGCCTCTATCTTCCCATTTTGCTAATGTTACTTCTTTTTTAGAACTTATAACGTCTGTATAGTCTCTTATATTACCTTCGGATACGCCATCTCCTAACTTTACTTTTGTAATAATAAGTCTATCTTGACTATTTCCACTGGAAGCCTTTGCAATCATATTTAAGCCTTCCGTGGTCATGGTAACAGCTGGAAAACTTGCCATGTACTAATCACTCCTTTAAATTTCTATTGTATTTGCATCATTAAATTTCCCATAAAAAATAGTTTTTCCATCTAAAGATAATTTTCTTTCTCCTATATTTGTATCGAAGTCAAGTTCTGTTTGCTCTGCTATATTAATAACACCAGCAACAAAAAAAGAAGCTTCTACAGGGTCTATACTATATCCTGTTTCTGCTTCTATCTCTATTTGTTCTGCTATACTAATTAATCCACTACAAGATAAATTTATTTCAGAATTTTGGTTAGCAAAATATTTTACTCCTAAATGTGCTGGTTTATAAGTTTCTATAGCTTCTTGTAAGCCTTCCCAATCGAATAAACTACCATTATTAAAGCAAATGTCAAAATAATAATCTTTATTATGTTGCACAATATTCCCTGAATTATCGTTTAAAAAATTATTTACTAAATTTATAATAAAGACTTTAGATACAACATTAGCTCCTTGCAGTTTTAAAAGTATTTGTGTTCTTCTATCTTTTATTGTAGCACCATCTTTTACTGATATACCGAGAACTCTTTCCCAATCAGAAAGACCCCATGTTGCTGTCTCTACAAAAAACTGGTCTTTGACATCCAAGATAGTAAGCCTTAATTTTTCATGTTCATCATCACATATTAAAGCTGTATTTTTAAAATCATTATCTTTTGGTAAAAATTTAGGTAAGTGCTTTAATGTTTTTACTGGTGTTTGTCTAAGTAGATATAACATTAAAATCAACCTCATCTTCTAAAATCGGTAGTTCTTCTTCTGTAAGCGGTATGTTTTTTGCTTCACCGTTTAAAGTCAAATTATCATAGTCAATTACTCCACTGCACTCTAAAAGCGTTTTGCCGATATGTGCAATAGATACATAGCCACGGTTGAAGCCAATATCTTTAAAATACGTATAAACTTTTTCTTTAAATTCATCTTCATTTACACTACCGTAAATATTAGCAGCCACTTTTACATTTACAGGAGTAGCGGATACCACCGTCAAATCAGCGCCAATCGGTTTTTCTTCTTCGAGATAAGTGCGAACTTTATTCAATAGTGTTTCATCGGCAATATTTAAATTGGCATCAATTACAACTACTTTCACTGTACCGTTGCCATTCCAAAGCGGAATACAACGTGCACCGCCTACGCCTTCAATTTCTCGCGCCCAAAGTTCATAGTTATTCTTGTTGCCACTTGTTGCTGGATTTCTTACTTTAAACAAGTATCTATCAAGTAGTTCAGCATCCGTTTCTTCATTATAACCGCCTATTGTCGGTTCGGAATTTATTACACTATTAATACCAGGAATAGACATAGAAATAACATTTATGGTTTCAGCATCTACATTACCAATAACTCCGGCTATAGAAGCTTCGATATTTATCTTTCCATTTTCTTTTATATACGTATTTTCTGTAGCTACAAATTGGATACCACTTTCCGTTGCAAAGGTAGCCCCTGCGTAAATTGTACCAGTACCCTTTACGGTCAAAGTGCCTGTTGCCTTAGTAGCCTCTTTGCGGATAACACCATACTGCTTAGCTAGCATAGTCAGATACTCGCCATATGATGTATCAGCAAAAGCAACTTTGTTTAATTCTTCAAGTTCAACTTCAACTTTGGCAAATTCAATAGAATTACTAGAAAGTGCATCATATTGGAACGTTCCTTCAAATATACCCGTTTTTGCTTTGGAATTATTTATTAATTCCTGCAATATTTCTTTTTGACCTCTTGCTTTATACATCAATCACCAGCTCCCCATAAACCGTAGTTAAATCAATTTCACAATTTAATTTTGTTTTTTCTCTATTTATAGTTATTGAATTTATAGACTTTATATATGGATTTACCATTAAACATTCAATTATAGCCCTTTTAAATTCAGAAATTCGCTCTCCAGCAGTCATGACTTTACCTATAAATTTTTTCAATTCAATACCGTATTGCCAGCTGTATGCAGTATATCTAAAACGTTCTGTTTTAAGTGCTTTATAAATCCATACTTTTATAGCTTCGTTACCCTCAACAAGAACATGATTTCCAGCATCATCATAAATGAATTTATCTATATCAAAATTCCATGCATATTCTTGATACAGTGGCAAATCTTTTTCTGTCACTGCTGTATTTATACCAATAAAAGGGAATTCTTCACTCAAGTTTTACCACCTCTTCATTTATGATATAAAGTTGTCCTTCTGCGCCTTCGCACGGCAGGATACTTACCCAGTCGCCGACTTTTAGCGTATCGGTATAAATAAAACTTTCAGTGTAATCATTGTCTATATCGTGATTGTGGCTTTCATATGCGTTGTCTCCGCTACCACCCGATTTATTTTGCGTTGCTGAAACTAAATGTCCTCGCGCCGCTCTTTCGTATCCAACAAGAAGGCGTTTTGAAATATAAGCGTTTTCCTTTGTAAGCTCGATGTTATTTGCTTTGATAATAAAATTCGGCGGTGGCTGAACTACAATGCCGATAAAAGCACTGCGTGGAACGTAATACTGTGCAACGCCGTGCATAATATTTACCATTTCTTCAATACTGGCTTCTGCACTAGGAATTTGTGTCATTTATATCACCTACTTTTTCGTTTCTTCCTGCGGGGCTTTTTCCTCGTTCATCATATTTTCAAATTCAAGTTCAATTTTCATCATATGGTTACCATTTTCAAACATATGTACATCAGATTTTACCCAAAACTTACCTGCATTTAAACTGTCTCTTATTTCTATGGAATAAGACGATTTTACCCGATAGTCACCAATAAGTGTAAGAGAGCCACTTCTATCTGGTCCTTTCAACATAGCTTCTACTTCTTTGTTGGTATCCTTGTTCGGGTCTGTTTTATAAACGTCCTGTATCATGGAGTATTTACTAATCCATTCGTCGTTTTTCTTATATCCAGTCATATTGCCCTGCTGGTCAGTAATCATTATCTGATTTATCATGTTTTCAATGCTTTCTTTATAGGTGCTTTCCGTCATATTACTACTGCTATCTGCAACATAATTTTCGATTAATGTACCTTTTAAGATGATATCAAGTTGGTCGTTATTCATAATTGGATGATATTTTTCACCTGTTTTTTTACTAACTTCTGTATAAGCCATCATAATAATTTGATAACCCGTTTTACGGTCTGCAATAAAACTTACTGGAATACCCGTTTTTATCAAATTACCAATTTTAATACCAAGTTCCCTGCATATTGCTGTTGTTATATCTTCCGCTGTTATATTTACGAATTTTTTCGTTGTTTTAGATTTACTTAAAATAAATAGATTATCAAAGGCTGTAATTCGTACATTGGAATTTTGCCTATTTTTCTCTATGTCAAAAACATTGCCACGAAAGACAATATTATTTTCTTCATCGCAACCAAAAACTGTTTCACCATTATTTATCACAAGTATTGGCACATTCGGGTCGCGGTCGTCCTGCACATAGTCAAATACGAGTTTTCTTGCTACCTGCATACGACTGCCACTCCACGTTATTTTTTTTACTAAAGTGGATATATCTTTACCTTTATGGAATATCTTCATTTCAGTTTCTTCCTTAAATTCAGCTTCGTTACATTGTTTATGGCAAGGTTTTTCAAATCGTTAGACTGTACAATATTTCGCCAATGATTGTAGTCACCGTATACTTTTTTTGAAGCATCCAAAATATCATCGGCTTTATTTACCCAACTTTCAGGATTTTCTGGTTCATCAGTACGCTGTTTTAAGCCTGTTGTTTCATCAATTTGTTTATCATTGTTGGCAGATGGTGTATTAAGTTCCTTATATTCAATAAAAGATAATTTATAATAGATATCCCTTGTTCCGTCCTGCTCACGGTAGGTGAATTCACGAAGACCCATCATTAAATTTAAGGGACTATCAGTTATTATTACCCTTATCGGTTTTTTTGCTTCCTTCCATTTTGTTAGTAAATCCACACATTCAATTGGAGTTTTAACATCTCCTATAACAAACGGATAATCATGCTTAGGATGCGGAAAAAAACTAGAGAAGCTTAGCTGTTTTAGTCTAGCATTACCAAACAGCATAGCTTCTCCAAAATCGAGTATATCTATTATTTTGTTATTTTGTGAAGTCCTTATTTCATATTGACGTGGTGTTATCGGGATTGTTAATTTTTCACCGTTAGAGCTTAAAATTACCTGTCGCCGTACGGCACTTTCATTTCCTAATGCCAAAGATAATAAATTTACCACGTTGTAGGCTTTATTCATAAAACTGTCAAGGCTCATCAATATGCACCTCCAAAGTTTGTATTTACCTGTCGCATGAGAGACACAAGCCTGTAGGCGATTTCATCAATATCCTGTTCATTGCGTACAATAAAAGTATTACCAGTAATAGTTACATTATTATTACCGTCACCTGAAGAACTATTTGTAAGTTCACGCTGAATAATTCGTTCTGTAGTTTGTGCAGGATATATACGGCTACCTGTTGGAAGGTCGACAATTTCTCCGCCCTGTTCATTAATTTCCGTCCATCCGCCTTTCCAATTCATTGTACCTGTTGCATTATGTCCTAAGTCAGATTTTAAACCTGTTACATTCGCACCTCTTTCTTTAATTTCTTTTACTTTATCCATAACACCATTTGCTTTAGCTGAAATTGGAGACCATACATTTTCATCAAGCCAACTACTAATTCCACTGAAAATATTTTTTATTGTAGACGAAGCACTATTAAACGCTTCAATAATTGCTTCACTTGCTGAATGTGCTTTATTAGATATTGGTTCGAATACATTATCATTAAACCAACTACTAATCCCACTAAATATTTCTTTGACACTACTGCAAATCTCTTCAAATTTAATAGATATCTGTTCTCCTAACCAATAGATACCAGACATTAATGGCATTATTAACATATCTTTTATGCCACTTCCCAATGTATTTACATAAGGATATACTACATCACCCATTAATGATATGCCACCAACAATAAAATTGACACAGTCTATTCCAAAATTTCCAATAGGTGTTAATAAACTATTATATAAAGTATTTCCTACTTCAGTCATCGTAGTAGCTATTATATCTATTCCATTAATAATACTATCACTAATACTATTTATTAAATTTTCGCCTAAAATACTACCACTAATACCGCCTAAAGTACCACCAATAATTGCACCTACTCCACTTCCTATTCCAGGAACAACAGAACCAATTGTTCCACCAGCAATAGCTCCAAGTTTAGCACCTGCATAACCACCAGCTAAACTACTAGCAACACGTACAGTTTCTAAACCTCGTTCGCCTTCTTTTGCATTATATATATTATATGCTCCTAAAGGTAACGCAATACCTAAACCTAATTTACTTATACCTGAGCTATATTTTTTACTATCTTTTAAGCCATTTCCTAGAATATTTTTTAATTTTTCTTTCCAGCTCAAAGGACTTTGTGGTATAGTAGATGGCTTTCTACTCGTCGGTAATGGTTTACCATTTGGTCCTAAAATTGTTGATGACCCATTATTAGATGATGTTGTTTTACCATTTACATAAACATTTTGAGCAGTTATTGTCATGTCTTTAGTATTACTTAATCCATCTACTCCTGTAGGCAATTTATTAGGAACACCCTTTGATATATTAATTATATCTTTTATTTTTGTAATAATATTAGCTGTAATACTATAAATTTTTTTTAATCCTAAAAATAAAGCTCCACCTGCTAAAATAGAACCAATACCATCAAAAGCTATGAATTTATTAGTTAAATCTGTAATACCTTTTTTGGTTAAAGTAAATATATCATTTAAACTAAAACCATCTTTTAATCCATCCGTCATTAACTTTACAATATCTGTTAATTCTTGAACAAATGACCTTAATCCAGAATTAGCATTACCAGACATTAATGTTGTTTGAAAATTTTCCCATGCGCCAGAAAGTTCTTCAATATCACCTTTTAAATTATCTAACATTGTAATTGCTACGTCTTTAGCTGTAACTTTATTCATTTCTTCAAACATTTTGGTTACACCTTCAGCACCTTCACGCATAAGTATCATACCACCACGAATAGCATCAGAACCAAACATATCATAAAGAGTACTCATTTGTTCTTCTTTAGTTAGACCTTTTAGTCTATCTTGTAATAATCCTGCTATTTCTGCTAATGATTTAACTTTACCTTGTTGGTCAAAAAATGCACTAGTTCCTTTTTCAGTTAAAAGGTTTAACTTACTAAATGCTGCTACTTGTGTATCTGTTCTTGGTATTAAATTAGAAAGCATAGTTTTTAAAGATGTACCTGCATCAGACCCTTTTAATCCATTTTGTGCAAATACTGCCAATGTTGTATTTGCATCTTCAAAACTTACACCAGCACCTGAAGCAACAGATGAACACATAGCTAATGCATATCTTAATTCATGTACATCTGTAGCAGAGGCATTTGCAGCACCAGCTAAAATATTAGCTGCATGAGTAGCATCATTTACTTTAAATGCATTCATGGCTGTACTCATTGTTTCAGCAGCTTCGGCTAAATCTAAACTTCCTGCAGTAGCTAAATTTAGTGCTGCTTCGGACGCATCTCCTAAAACATCTTTTAATTGTACTCCGGCTTTTACAAGTTCAGTCATACCTCTAGCTACTTCTGTATTTCCAAATACAGTATCTTGCCCTAATTGCATAGCACGTGCTCTAATTTGAGACATTATTTCATCTCGTGTCTGCCCATTTGTACCTTCTTTTGGTATTAAGGCTTTTATTGCAGATAATTGAGCATCAAAGTCCATAGGTGTTTTTATAGTATCATAAACAGTATATCCAATTCCTGCCATACCAGCCATTTGTAAACTAGTTCCCATCAACATACCATCAGCAAAATTATTTATTTTATTATTAAAATTAAAACCGCCATTTGGCATATTAGTCTTAATATTTACATAAGCTGTAAAAGCTTTACCTGCTAAACCTGTTAATTCAGTTTTTACTTTAGTTACTTGTAAAGATGCTTTGTCTTTTAATGACACTATTGCTGAATAATCTTTATTCTTGAACTGCTCCAATGTAGCTTTAATCTTTTGTGTAGTTTGCGATACTTTGTCTTTTAATGATACCGTAACAGAATAATCACTCTTTATTTTATTTAAACTTTCTTTTAATCCTTCAGTTGATTTAGTAGCTTTTAAAGATTCTTTAGCAACACCAGATAAAGCATATTGGGTTTTTTTTAGACCAGCAGTCATTTTATCTTTTAATTCTAATGTAGCACTTAAAATAAAATTATTCATTTAGTCATTCTCCTTTCAAACCCAATATACTAGCCAACGATTTTATGATTATTTCTAATTTTTGTTGTTCAAATTCTTTTTCTTTTATCATTGCTGAATAAACAAAAAGTTTTTCTAAATAAGATAATGAAAAAAAATAATCTAATTTATGACCACGGAGAACTAGATAAGCACAAGTAGATGCCATCCAGTCCTCTTCTATTAGTTTTTTAATTCATCATGTAACTTAAATTTTAAATCTTTTCCATAACCCGCACAGGACATAATAGCTTTAGAGATAAAAGCTACTTCCCCAGATTTAAATATTTTATTAACAATATCAGTAGGTTCAGTACATGCATATTCTTTCAATAAGGTAGAATCTTTTAAGTTTGGTTCAACAAAACTTTCATAAATCAAATATTGGTCACTGTCTTTATCCATTGATGTGGCTTCTGCAATCAATCCCATTGTTGGTTGTTTTACAGTAACCACACCGAAATTTGGAATTTCTATATCATATAATTTATTTTTTCTTTCTTGAATAGATTCTTTATTCTTTATCAAATCCTGAATACTAACGATTTTTTTATTTTCCATAAAATTTTTCCTCCTAAAAAAACATCTCTAAAGTGACGCAATAATTATTATGATGCAATTGTTTCGATGAATGTTGAATCTTCTGGGGTAAATCCACCAGTATATTCTTTTTCAACAACTTTTCCTTTTTCAAAACTCATTAAGGTTAATTCATTAAACCAAATATTCTCAATAGAAATTCGTTCCTTCTGTCCGTCTACTGCATCAGGATCATCAATCAATCCAATAAAAACAGCACGTGGATCTGTTCCATTTTTCCATGCTTCTAAATATTTATTTATGTTTCTATTTATAACATTTTTAAGTGTAAAATTTATATCTCCTTTCAAAGACACAATCTTACTATCTACACTATTTCCAATAAGAACATCTTCACGATTAGCAGTAACTTTTGCTTCAAACTTTACAATCTCAAACAAAAGTTCTCCATCCCACCATGCTTTACCATGTGAACCATTCCATCGTTTATTACCACGATATTTATATGCTTCTTCTTCTCTAGCAAAATATTGCAAATTAAATAAACGACTTTTTATTAAATATTCTGTTGTTGTAGGAATTATATTTTTCATATTTTCATCACCATTACATACTAAAATCAATTGTTAAATCTTCCATTGCATTAACTGGTGTAATACGTCCTGTTAAGTAAACATTAGTACCTGTATTATATTCGCGAATTTGTTGTGCAGTCATATTTTCAACATCTTCGCCCTTTAAAATCGCATAATTTTTCTGTTGTTCTTCATCTATATCTATCGTATTCTGAGCTGTAGGACTATTATCTAAAACATTACCTTTTAATCCATTAAAATATATACCAATTGCTGAAATAAATAGCATTTTATGATTATAATCATTTATTACTTTACCAACATAATCAGATTTAAAAATATCTCTGATATCATCTTGTATCATATCGACACATTCAACAATTTTAATAAAGCGAAAATCTTGTCCTACATCCGTAGTAAATGTTGTAAGAGAATTGCATGCACGTGCTATTTTAACACCATCGCCATCACCTTCGTCTATAAGTAAAAGTTGTCCTTTATCAATAAGGCTATCAATATCTTCATACGTTTCCACACTAACAACTTCGCTCAATTGATAATACGTAGCACTTCTATCTAAAGGCAATCCTGCTAAAATACCTGCTATACGTGCAGTATATTCTGTAGCTGTGTAAACTATATATTCTGGTTCTTCTTTTTTTACATCATTCTCTGCAACAAGAGATATGTCTGTATATGCTCCATTTACATAACCGAATTTCTCAACACTATTATCATCAGCAGTATAATTTGGATTAGCAATTTTTATACTTTCTGTACAAAAATTTATAACCCCTTTATCATCTCCCTCTTGATGTGCGCAAACGGCTTTAAAAGTTTTTTTCTTATTATTTCTTTGAGTTTTTACCCAACTTGCTAAATCTTCTTGCTCCTGTTCAGTAGCTGTTGGTGCACAGATATAATTCCACTTAATATTGATAATTTCTTTTAAAACACTACTTTGAGAAATTGTTGCTTCTTCCACAGTATCTAATGGTATGGTATATACTAAAACTCGAAGAGGTGTTCCTAATAAACATTTTTTAATTAAATCGATATTTTTTTCAGATAAACCTTCTTCAGGTATATCAGTTACATCAGAAATTTTATAAAAGTTCATTATATCCGTTTCTTCATTTTTTAAAATCATTACTACAATACCACGAGCAGAACGAGATATTGCTGTTGTAGATTTAGTTTTAAAGGTTATTTGCACCTTAGGTAATCCAAAAACTTCTGCCTCATTAGCCATAATTTAAACCTCCTTATTCTTGAGTTATTTTGAATGAAATTTTTCTTATATTATTATCATTAGTTTTATACGTTCCAGACAATCCTTTAAGATTTCCACTAGAATCTGTAATTGCTGTTAATTCCATATCTGATAAATTATCACTATCTAAATAAGGAATTTTATCACCAACATTAACATTATCTTCAGATACTTTTTCTATTCGATAAATAGAGTTTGTTGTATCACAAATTAAATCTCCTACTAATATTTCTGTTGCTCCTGGAATATTTGTTTTACTTACTGATGAATTAGGTTTAATTTCTATATTAGCAATATGCATAACATTTTCTCCATTTGTTTGTTCCATTTTTTTATATAAATTAGCTACAGCTTCTTCTAAATTATTTAATTTAGGAGCTGTTATAGCTTCTTTACTTTTCCATACTCGAGGCTTATAGCTCAAAATATTTACCTCCTACAGAAATTTAATAAAAAAGACGCTTTTATTATAAAAGCGTCTTTCTACATATTATGCGGTTTTTAAACTAAATAATTTTTCGGATAAATTTATTGTGGAGTCACTAATAGATGTTACAGTAAAAACATCACCGTTAATATCTATAATAGTATCATTTTGAGCAATGTTTTCTCCATTGTTAATTTTATCTGCAGTAGTAGTTCCACTAGGTGTTAATGCTTCTTTTGCTGTAAAAATTCCTTGACCCTTGGCTCCACTGTCGCCTTTATCGCCTTTATCGCCTTTATCGCCTTTGCTACCTTTTAAATTTTTAAAAGAAAAACTAAACGTTCTGGCTTCTTCTGTACCGCCTAAACTTACTTCTACTTCTGGAGTTCCTGTATTATTATCAACTGTTGCAGTAACTTCTGTTATTGTTGCATTCTTACCATCTGTTCCATTTTTAGGCATATCTTTATATATTAAGTTATTGTCTTCTCCTAAACTTAAAACTTGTCCTGATGTTCCATCTTCTATTGGTTTAGTTAATTTTTTATTAATTTCAGTATTTAAACTTGCAATATCTTTATGTGCATCATCAATACCAGTTTCAATATTATTCATTGCATTTGTGGTTATTAATTCTTTACTTGCCCATGTTTTTTTTGTATAACTCATATTCTATTACCTCCATGTCATTTCTAAATTTTGCATTAATTCATACTTTATTCCATCAAATTCATCATCACTTAAACAATCCACAAAATCTAATTCAAAGCTAAAATGTAGAATTTCATCAACAATAGTAGTAGATGTTTCTAAAACAGTAAAAGTTCTATCCTTTACTTTAAAAATAGGTCTAAATAATATATCAATTTTAGAAATACTATCTTGCAATTTTCGCCTATCAATTTTTTTGTTTTCATCTAAAGCCAATACATAATCTATATCTATTTTAATAATTTTATTTGTATAAATATCATCTATAGTTTTTGACTTTGGTGTAAATTCAATATAAAAATAATCATCTGTACTATTTTCTACATCATCAAAAAATACTTTTATATTTTGAAATTTACTTTTTAATGCTGTAGTTATAGCTTTTCTAATATCTGCTAAAGTAATCACTTAAATAAATCTCCTAATATTGCTTCGGCATCTTGTATAAATGTTTGTTTAATATCAAAAAGTCCCCTAGAAAGCATTTTATACCCTTTAATAAATCTAGGTTTTAACATCATACCAGATTCTTTCTCATCTGGGTCATAAACAAAGTGTCCATTTTCCCATCTGCCTGGAACCCAACGTTTTTTTTGACGATGACCATATTCTACATGAAGAGCATAATCTGTATTATTATATACATGAACAATACCTTCTTTTGCTCGTGTTCTTTTCCAACTTTCACGTAAAGTACCGCCATCAACTTCAGCAACAGGAGTATAGTTTTTTGTGTTAGATAATAAATTCTCTGCTTCACGAGCTACAAATCTATTACGTTGAATAGCTTGATTTTTAGATATTTGAACTAATTTTTTATTTAGCTCATCAAAACCATCTAACTTCATGCATCACTCTTCTTTCTTACACTTACTTCCATATGCGTAGGATATTTAAAGGGTTTAATTATATCTAAAATTAATTTCTGATTAAGATTTGTTGTTATTATAGCCACATCATTTGGTTTTAATTCATAGTTTGGAGATAAAGTGAGTATATAATCTTCAGATATACTAGTTGCTCTATCGTTTTTATCTGATAATATACTTCGATTATTCTGAGATAATTTACATGGTATATCTACATATATCTCAGCCAGATTATATTTATCCGAACCATCTTCCAATAATACTATTTGGGACCGTTTGATAGTAACTTTATCTTTATACATAAGTTCATCTAAATATTTTTGCAAACTAGATATTTTCAACAAAATCCCCTAACTTTTCTATAAATATTTAACATCGGTTTTAATTGCTCAAAAAAGTAAATAGAATTTTTTTCAACTATTACTTGTTCCTGGAAATTAAATTCAAATTCAGTATCATTCATCTTTAATCTTTTTAAATTTCTTATATCTACTTCACTTAAATTATTAGATTCATTATCAGAAATAATTTTATTATAAAACTGTTCTATAATACTCATCTTTACAGCTTCTGGTAAATCTTTTCTATTACAATAATTCAAAATACGTCTTACAAGAGCTTCGATATTAAAATTTAATAAATTCTCATTTATTACCAGCGGATTTTCTTGTGGAAGTAGTTTTTTGATTTGTTCCACTATTTCCGATGCTATTTCTTTTGGTGATTTTAATATTGGATTTTTTTTGTAATCCATTTTTTTTCTCGCTTTCTTCATATAAGAAAAAGCCCCTATCTTTATATAAAAGATTAAAGGCTTTTCTTGTAGCATATATGATATTTTTACCATTAGTATATTTATTTAACATTAAACACACCTCTAAGCAACTTCATTTTCATCTGTATGTGCTTCATCTGTTTTAGCTTTTAATTCATCAGCATCACTTGGAACAAGCATTGCAAATGCCTTTTCTTTTACTGGTAAAAAAGCGAAACGAGCAGTAGCTTTTATTGCAATCATATCATTTTCAGCTAAAGATAATGGTTTACCATCACTCATAGTAACATTATTGAGTGTAGCTTCTTTTAATACCTCATAAGAAATTTCATCACGAATACCAACTACAGCATAGTTCCAATTTCCAGCAATAGCTATAGCTTTTTTATCATCCCAACCACCATTTCTTACAAACTCAATTGGATTACTGTATAACTGGTTTTGATCTACACCAGGAACATATAAATTATCTCCATTTGCATTACGAAGTTTTCTCAAACTATTTTTTAATTTATAAGAAGCTACAAATCCGTTAACATCTTCTCCAGAGTCTTCAACTAATGCCATTACATCAGATAAATCTAAATCTAATGCATTTTCATTTGTACCTAAAACAATTTTATGTTCATTATCATTCGCAACTCCATAAATATTTTTCTCAAATGGGCTACCTGTTCCAAATAAGCATGCAGCATCAAGAGCTTTAGCAATCGCTTCCGCAATTTGAGGTTTAATTTGCTCAAATACATCAATGGTTGTATCATTTATTTTTTCTTTTGTTACTGGAATGATTACTGCTATTTTTTTAGCCTTAAGTTGTGGGAAAATCCATTCTGCAGTATCTGTTTTAATACGTTCAGATTCACCTACCCAATAAGCTCCTGGTCCATCTGTCATTAAAGGTATTTGCATTGTATCAGAATCCATTTGTTCTATTCTAGATAATCTAAGAATAGAAGACCCTCTAGTTGTTAAAGCAATAATTTCATTAACTTTCTGTACTGGAACAAATCCCGCTAAATTATCTTTTAAAAATTCTTCATCCGCAAATAATTGTAAATCAAATATCAAATTCATAATAATTCTCCTTTATCTTTTTACTTGATTTTGTTTGATAATATCAGCCATATTAAATTTAGTTGAAGTTTTTGTACTACTTGCACCACCAGCAGAAGGCACTTTACCCTTTAATTTTTCCTTAACTTTTTCATCAACTAATTTTTTTAATCCCTTTTCAAAGGTAGTAATGTTTTCCATATTTTTATCATTGTCAGTTCCTGTAACTAAAAATGGCATAAATTCAATAGGAATACCTCTAGAATTTAATACAGCAACAGCTTCAGCTCTTTGTTCTTTTAGTTTTAAAGCTTCTTCACGCTCAGTAAGCTCAGCTTCTTTACGTTCCCATTCAGCTTTTTTACGTTCGTCTTCGCTTAACTTAGACAAACGCTCTTGCTCTTTTTTCTCATTCTCAGCTTTTTTCTTAAATTCTTTTTCCCATTTAGCTCTTTCAGAACTAATACATTCTGCTAATTTGGCTTCTAATCGCTTGTTAAGTTCATTTTTAAATTCTTCTGAATCAACATCCACTTTTTTTGTTTCTGGATCTGTTGCTGGTGGTTTTCCTCCTTCACCTCCTTCAGAAGGGTCACCTTTACCTTCTTCTCCTTCAGCAAATAACTGTAAGTTAAAAATAAATTTAAAATCCATAATAAAATAACTCCTTTCACTTTATAAATAAAAAACGTCTGTAAATACAGACGTTTAATTAAGCTTATTATATTTTACTGATATATTTTGAGGATATATTTTTTCTAGTCTTTCTAATGCTAATGCCATTGTTCTTATAATTAAATCCGAGTCCTTATCTGGATTATTAATCATTACCTTTAAAAAACCCAGACTAATATCTTGCTCAAAAATAATATTCTTTTTTAATATTTCATTTAAACCTAGTATTGCTGTTTGTGCAATACTAGATACTGCACTACAAACTATATCTTTCCCTTTAGGAGCAAAATTAGCATGACCAAATATATTATATCCAATAAATTTATATCCATCTGTTTCTATGCATATTTTTATCATATAAACCTCTCAATAAAAAAACACTTACTATTTTGTAAGTGTTTTTTCTAAAATATTAAGTTTTCCCATATTTCTTTTGGAATAGGTTCAATAGGTTTGTTATTTTTTATAGCCTCTTCAAGTTTTTTTATTCCGCTATTAAAATTATCAACATCCATTAATCTTGGATCACAAATAATTACATAATCAAGAGAATTTCTACCAAATATATTTTTATATTCTTCAACTTTATCATTCAATAATTGTATTACGTTAGACATATCATTTTCAATAATTGTCATTCTATCAACTACCCCTTTTAGGCTTTAAGAATTAAACCTACTATTAAATATAGAAACTCCATATCATCTTCTATTTTAGCATAAATAGGTTGATATTTTCCATCAACAACTTCAATCTTTTTAAGTATTTCACTAGGCTCATATAATACCTCTAACCCCATACTTAATACCTCTGAAGCTTCCTTATATTCTTTACCAATGTAAGGAGTAATAAAATCATCTGGTTTAACTATCTCTTTATTACTAAAACCCAATCCATGAAATAAATCTGTTAGTTTTATATAATTTTCATTTTTTGTACGAGCTTTTATAAATTCTTTTGAAATTCTAAGTGCATCTTTATTAAAAAATTCTACATAATGTCCTAATTCATGATAAGGCGTTTGTTTTCTTTGCCCTGTCATATGAATGGATATATAATCTTCCTCATAATTTTTAAATTTAGTAGCATAATATCTACCACTAGGTGTTACTGCCCCTTTAGTAAAAAAACCTCTATTTGGTGTAATAGAAGTATATAATTTTTTATTGTTATTAACTAGATATTCTGCCCAATCTTTTGGATAGTACGAAAAGGCTTCGCTTAATTGTTGCTTTGTAATTGTATTACAGCCTTTAGCCCATTGATTTTTCCCTACTTCTCCTCCCATTTCCCTAAAATTACTAAAAATTTCTTTTAGTTTTTCTTTATTTCCTATATTATCAATAATATTAAATCTATTGCATACTTCAGTTCCTATATTAATAATATCATCTTTAGTACAAGTTTTTAAATCAATATTACTTATTTTTTCTTTTAAGCTTAATTTAATATTGTTACTATTATTTTCCCATTCATTTAATGTCATGGATTTTTTTATATATATTTTTTCCCAATCAGAATAGTTCATATCTGCTGGAACATATTTTATTTCTCCATTAAGTCTTGAAATTCTTTTTCTTACAGTACTTGTAGTCAAATTGGTTATTGAAATTGTGGACCTGCAACGTGGATGCATAGGTGGCATATTACTTCCTGGAACACCTTCATCAACTTTATGAATAGTATTATCAAGTTTCCTACATTTTTCTGATGTTCTTCGGTCTAAAGTAGCAATAAATCTATATTCTTGACCGCCAGAATCTTTAATACTTTTTAGACCAGCTTGATTATTTACATAATTAAGTTCCGAGCGAACTAATGTAATCGCTTGTTTGTATCCAGAATTCATCTTTTTAGATATAACAGTTGCCATTTCACGAGCATTAATACCTCTAATAATAGCATCGCTTATTTCTTTTTTTAGCACTTTAGATAATTTAGTTGTATTATTCCATATACGTTTACTAAATTGTTTGCCAGACCAAGAAGTACGAATAATATCTTCTATTGCTTCTTGGTCTAAGATAGACACTGGCATTAAGATATTAATTCCTTTACAAATATCAAAAACAGATTGATAGTAATTATCTGTTAATGCTTTTTTTAAGTATTCTGTTAACTTACTATCATATCCATCTGCCATTTTAGATAATTCTACAAGAATTTCTGCTTGTAATTTATCTAAACGACTTATCCTAGAACGCATAGCTAAAGTATTTAATTCTTTTAAGATTTCTTTATCTATATTAGCTTGTTTTACATAGTCTTCTATATCCATTCTCCATACAGAGTACTCATTACTTGTAATTAATTTTTTAGCATCCGCCAGACTTAAGCCATTTTCATCTGAAAATCTTTCATAAAGGTCATTTATATCTTTTTCTATATTTCTTAAAGCTCTTATATACAAATTTTTTATTTCTGTTTCTATTTCTGATTTAGATTTATTTAGCCATTTATCTTCACGTTCTTTTGCTCTTTTTTGCCAATATTGCTCATTATTCATTATCACCTTCACCACCAGCATTTAATATATATTGCTGTGTTTCTAAACTATCTTCATTTTCTTTATTTATAGTTTCCATTTCTTTTTGTGGATCATTTATAAAAGGTAATAAGCTTAATAATTTTGTTTGTGATACAATGCCTGTTAGTGATTTAACTATTTCAGACAGTTCCTTAATATTAGCAGGTATATTATCACTAAAAGTAAGTTCAATATCTCTAAAATCAAAATCATTATCCAACATTGATAAAACCCCAAAAATAAGCTCAATTCTTCTTTGGATTGCCTTTTTGAAAAAACGTTCTTTTCTACTACGTATTTGTTCTAATCCTATAAGTTTATATTTAATAGCCACACCAGAAGCGTTAGAAGCAAAATTAACATCTGTCATATCAGGAACAAAACTGAACTTGTGAATATCTGCATTCAATCTGTTTTTCATATTTTCAATGAATGTATCATTAATAGTTTTTGTTAACCATTCTGCTCCACACTCACCATCTGGGAAAAAAAGCATTTTTAATTTTCTCATCATTTTAGCTTCATTAACATTTTCTTCACCATACCCAAAACCTTTTAATATTAAAAATGCATTTGTAAAATCTTCCATATCATCTAAAGTTAGTGATTGTGTTTTATCATAACCATCAATCAAAGATATTTGTTTTTGAAAATCACCTATAGAATATTTGTTATTTTTATACTCTATAATAGGGACAGAATCGAACATATGATAATTCTCACTTAATAATTCAAATTTATTTCTATCATATTTATATTTTTTACATTTTTCATTATCATACACATCAATATAAGTGATATATGATGTTCCATCCAAACTATATATTCGATAATGACGTATAGCGAATTTTATGTTTTGCCCAACTGTAGCATCAGCTATCAAAATAACTTCTCTAGGATCTAGAGAAGTAAATCTTATATTAGCATCTTCATCAAGATATAATAATTCATACGCACAACCACATATACTTGCAGTTTCAGCTAATTCCATATTGTGAGCTGACTCATCATTATATTTAAAAATTTCGTTTATCTTTTTTAAAGCATCTTCATTTTCAGACGTATAGCTAATTGGTTTTCCAATAAAAAAACCTGTACTCATATCAGAAACATATGAACAATAATTATTAACCAGTTTATTATTAGGTGCAGAAGGGTCTTCCCTTTTTTTGTGTTTTATTTTACTTTCACCAAAATAATAATCATATAATTTATTTAATTCTTTTATTTCTTTTTCATGTCTACCTAATAATATTCTCAAATCATTATTAGATAGCTCGTTTATATCAGCTTGAATAAAAATATTAATTCCTCCATCCAATCTTTATCCTATAAACCTAACATAGATTTATTAGCTACTTTTAATTTACGTTTAGTAATTAAATCATTTAATGCATAACGAACACTATCTATAGCATGGTTATTTTTATCTGGATATGCGGAAATAAACTCTCCATTTTTATTTACTTCATACTCATACTTTATAAATTCATTGTACGTATTTGGGCAACGTTTACGATCGATATATATACGATTTAAATCTTGCAAAAATTTCATACCATATTCAACACTATCAGGTCCTTTTTTTGCACCTATAATGTTTAGTCCATAATCCCTTAATTCTGCTATTGATTTAGGCTCTGCACTATCGGCATAAATCAATGCTCCTTTATATTTAGGTTTAATCATTCTAGCTAATGTACTATTTTTTAATTTTTGCTGATATATTTCATCAAAAATATATAAATTTTCATGTTTAGCATCAAACTGCATCGCAGTAAAAGCTAATGGGTCAATACTAAAACCAAAGTCAATACCATAACGCAATCTATCAAATTCATAAATTTGTTTATCTGTTAACCTAATATCTTCTACATTATCAAAAACATTTCCACCGTTACCTGTAACTTCGCCTAAATACTCGTGCCTATAACGGTCATAATTTTTATTTTTTAACTTTTCAGCTTCTAAAATAAACTGTTCTCCCAACCATTCTCTCGGAACAGTTAAATATGAACTATGATTTACTATTTTATCTGGTTCATCATGCAATACTTCTAAATTTACCCAATTATCTCTGCTTTTGGGTGGATTATATGAATAAAATACCCAGTATTTCGAACCACCACGCAATAATGACTGCAGAAGTGAACGTATTTGTTCCATACTAACAAACTGATTACATTCCTCAAACCATACCATACCTACATATCCAAACGGTGGTTTAAATGATTTTATCTTCATCTCATCATCGCAACCTAGAAAAAATATTTTCTGGCCAGTCTTTTTATAAGTAAATTCTAATGGCGATATACTTTTATCAAACTTATTACTTAACCCTAAACTATTAATCCCCCAACTAATTTGAGGATACACGCTATTTCTTAATGTATTACCTACACGTCTTAATACAACAGCATGGCAACTAGGATTTTTTATAAGTAACAAAGGTATATCTATACTTACCTTTGACGATTTAGTACTGCCACGACCACCAGCAAACCAAAAATGTGTGAATTCATGATTGTGTATTTGACGATGTATTTTATAAAAAGCAGGTTGTATTAAATTTATTAATTCTATTCGCTTTTTACTCATCATCTGATACCTCTGGAATATTATCAATAATTATTACTTCTTCTGATGCTTCTTCTTGTGTGGTCCATCCTAATAATTTTTCTAATTTTTCCCAAGCCCAACGCTTATCTACTAATTTTAATGAAACACCATCTCTACCTTGCTTAACTTCTTGAATTAATGATGTATCTACAGTATCACTATCTAATAATTCAACAAAATTTACTGTAATTGTATTGCCCTCAGACAACTCAATCGTTCTTCTACCAAACTTTAAATAATCTCGTATGTCTGATTTAACAACTTTAGATAAAAAAATAACCATGTCGTTAACATCCAACTGTATATGTTCACGCATGATTTCTTTTAACTCATTTATTTTTTCTTTTATTCTAACTTTACCTAACAATCTATAAGCTGATGCACTGGCACATTCATAACTGCATCTATAGGCTTTCAAATAACTTTGTAATGCATTATTACTCATCACATAATATATACAAAACTTTTGTTGTTCGGCAGTTAGACTATCATCAGACATTACTGCATCTTTTAATTCTTTTACTATTTTATGACTTGTATCTTCGTTTTGAGGTTGCAACCTTTTTATACTTTTGGTTGCAACTTTTTCTTTTGGTTGCAACTTTTTCTTTTTCCAATATCGAGTTGCCCATGATTTTATAGTCGATAATTTTACATTATATTTATCGGCGATTTCTTTATATTTCAGTCCTGCACAATAATCTTCATATGCTAACTCTCTTATGTTTTCATTGGACACATTTCCTCCCCACCTTATATTTTTAGAATATCCTATTTGTTTGTTTATCTTCTTTTAACTTAAATTTCTTAACAATAAAATATCTAACAATTAAACCTGCGACAATAACAAAAAGAGCAATGCTAATTGGGACCATAATAATAGCAATTAACATCATCAACATAATATCCATATTATTTTTTTAACCTCTCTTTAAATCCATAATTAATTCAATACCTTCAATTTCTGCACGTTTTTCTAATACTTTTAATTTAGCTCTCATATGAATTAATTGTTCATATAAAAGCTCATAACTGCATTTAGGTTTAAATGGTAATGTTCCTGCTTTATAAGCTTTTAACATTTTTGCTAAACCTTCTGCTCTATTTTTATCCTGTGCGTATTCAGCTTGAAATCTTTGTTTAAAATCAGCACTTAACATTAATTTAACTGTATCTTTTAATTCCATAATTATTTATCACTCCCAAAAATATATCCTACTGCAAAACCAAATAAAAAGAATCCACCGCAAATGCAATTAAATATTAATTGCTTCATCGCTAATACATCCATAATTATTTATCACCTTTAAATCCACATTTAGCACATAACCATAAGAAGCCTAAAAAGTCCCATACTTTATTTTCTATTTTCTTCATGCAGATTTGTTCACCAATTTTCATATCAAAATTTTTAGTATCTATCGGTGAACTTGTTTCTTCTATTGTAAAATTATTTTTTAATTTTACCTGTGTAAGAGTTGTTTTTTCTCCTATTTGGCAAGACTCTACTTTATCAATGAAATTACTAACATCTTCTTGTGTTACAGTATCTTCTTTTTGCATTTCTAAATACTGGGCTTCAAAGATATCTTTAGGACACCAAGATACATAACCATCAGGATAATAAATTTTATATCCTTCATCTCCAGTCATATGACCTTTGAAGTCTTTCCATGCTTTGCATGGTTCAGCTTTTACCATTTTCACACTAATATAGTTTTTAATCATTACTATTCCTTCTTTCTGTTTATTGTACATTTTATCGTTCAAAATCACTCAATAAATGAATAAAATTCGCATTTACAAACATTTTTATCAATTATATTAACTTCTATTTCAGAACCATTAGAAAGTTCTCTAGTATATGGGTTAAATTCATCTAAACTATACCATTCTGTTTTTCCATTATGATAAACAATATATCCATCAATATTATATACATTTGCTAAAGGTGGTATATTATATCCTTGTTTTTTATAAAATTCACCCAGTGTCATTGGTTCTGCTTCTATTACTTTTACTAAAAGATATTTTTTCCTATTGTTAAGCATTTTACTTAAAACTCCTTTTATAAAACAAAAAGAGTTAATCCTAAATATAGATTAACTCCCGCATACTTAATATATATTAAAACTGGTAGTCCCTGTCGGAATCGAACCGACAACCACTCGGATATAAGCCGAAGGCTCTAACCATTGAGCTAAGGGACATTCGTCTTTTTTTGACAAGTATAATTATAACATCTTTGAAATGAAGCACAATACGACATTATAGGACATTATACGACATCATACGACATTTTTTTTGAAAACTTTATTTTATATATCTCTCTCAATGCTTTATTATGAATTCTTTGTGTTGTTCTATACGTATGGTGATATCTATACGCCACTTCTTCAAGAGACATGTTTACCAAATATATAGCTCTAATTATTATTCTATAACTAGATTGACTTAATTTCTGTACAATGCTTTCTATTTCTGTTTTTAGAGATAAATACTCTTCTTTTTTATCATTAACAAGCTTTTCATGGTTTTCAATCAGCACAATAAAGTTAGAAGTGTCCCTGTTAATGCCATTACTATGCCCACCTTCTGCTCCATATATAGTAGCTTTAACACTACCATTATTTTTAAGATTATCTAGTTCTTTAACTGCTAAAAGATAATCTTCTTTTTTTTCCCATAAAGAATCTAAATACTGACTCGCCTTTATTAATTCACTATCTCTTTTTCTACGTTTCATTTTTATAATACCTCCATTTTTGTAATACATAATATTTTATATCGCACAAAAAGACTCTGCATAAAAAATACAGGTAATTATAAAAAAATATAAAAGGAGCTAATTTATAGCTCCTTAATTTAAAATGGTATTTCTTCATCACATGGAACTTCTGAACCAAATGATTTAGCTTGTGGTGGAGTTTGTACATTATTAATAGGCTTGCTACCCATAAATTCGATTTCATGAGCTATAACTTCAGTAACATAACGCTTACTTCCGTCTTGTGCATCATAACTGCGAATCTGAATACGACCTTCTATTAAAACTTGACTTCCTTTCACTAAATTATTACCACATACCTCAGCTAATTTATCCCATACTACGATAGGAATAAAATCTGCTGTCTGTTGAGCATCACTGCTACTAAACCTACGATTAACAGCTAACGTAAAACTAGCCACTGCTTTTCCTGTTTGTGTATAACGCACTTCTGGGTCACGCACAAGACGTCCTGCTAATATTACTTTATTCATATAACATCTACTTTCTATAAATTTTATTAAATTCTGTACCATATTTTTTAGATATAACTGATATGTTTAATAAGAAATAACCTTGTTTATCTAGAAAATACGCTAATTTTTTCATAAATTTATTCATGAAGCTCCTTTCTTCTTTTTTTTCTTTAATTTTATCATTATGCATTATATTATTAATAGCATTTTCAGATACTGGATCTGATTTTGTTCGATTACTTAAAGGATTGTAATCATATTTCATATACATCACCTCAAAAAAATTTTAAAATAAAATCAAGATGCCTGCATATTATTTATTTTATTATATATTTATTTAATAAACCCATTCGTTAAAAAATCATGTATTAGACAATTTGTTATTTTATTTACTTTATTATATTTCTTATTTAATAAGAATAAATATTTGCCAATACATATATTTCGTTCAGCAGACAGTTTGGAGATAACTGAAATAATGGAACACAATTCTAAGTCTATGTCTTTATTAGGTTTTATAACAAACTGATGCTCTCTTTCTAAATCTTTATAATAATTTTCTATTACTTTAATCGCCTTATTTAATTCCTTTATATTTGCCATTTTTATTCACCCTTCTATTAGTTCATTAAAATCAGCATATCCCAGAAATTTTATTCCCATAACACAGTAACCGTCTTGTATACCTTCTGGAAAATCTTCATGATACAATATATATATGACTTTACACTTAGCAGTGCATCCTGTGTATTTTTTCTCTATTGGGTTATATTCTTTTAAGAAAAGAATATCGTTTAATTTAAAAAACCTATCATTTTTTCTTATTTCAAAGTTTTTGCATCCATTTATTACTGCCTCAAAATACTGTGGCAATATTTTTAAGTTATGTTTTTTCATCCTATTTATTTTTCCTTCAATATATTTAATGTGTATCTACTTAATGACCTTACCATACAATACATAAGTTCTGTTTTATCGTATAAATGCAGATTTTTTTTAATTGGTTTTTTTACAAGAACACATTCTTTACCATTATAAATATAAATGCCTACACCATAATATTTCATGTCTATTTCAGTTTTTACTTGTTCATAAGTTTTTGCATCAAAAACAAAGTAATTGAAATCTCCTACAAAAGATTTCTTAGCCTTGCTTTTAAAATCACTTTTAGATGTTTTTATTTCGTAACATCTAAAAAATCCCTTGCAATCCATAGTCATGTAGTCAACTCTTTCATGACCATAACCTTCCCCTAATGTAACTTCTAAGCAACCATAAACACCTGGACCTGTTGCTTTACTTGTAAGTATTATAGATTTTTCTATTTCTTTAGTTAAATTCGTTTTCATAATTAAACACCATAAATAAAATAATATTATATTAAAATAAACTTATTTCTATATTACACATTCTATTTAAGTAAATACATTCTAAGGTACTTTTCCCTGCGTTTGCTTGTACCTTTATGGTCTTTTTATCCCATCCATTTTCTAATACCAACCATTCATCATATAATTTATTAGTATAACTACTTACTACAACTGGACCTTTATGATGTAAAAGGACCTCTAATAACTTCTTATGCTCATCAATTTTCCCCATTTCATATTCATAGTGTAAATTACTTCTTGTTTCTTTCAGATAAGGTGGATCTGCATATATTAAACAATTTTTTCTATTGTACATATCTATTAATTCTATAGCATTTTTATTTTCTATTTGTGCCATTTTTAAACGACCTAAAACATTTAATATTCTATCTGGTAACTCCGCCCAGTACTTTGGTCGAAATACACTATTTGTTCTATCATGAGCCCAACTTACTTCTTGATATGTCTTGCCACCAAATCCCTGCCATACAGCAACTACATATCGTCTAGCTCTTTCAATATCATCACAACTATCATCTTTATAATTATTTCTACAAAAGATATATTCTGCTCTTGAATATGGTGTCATAGCTATTTTCCTAGCTAATTTTTTAGGATTATCTCTACAAACCTTAAAGAGGTTCACGATATTATTATCAATATCATTAATTGTTTCTGAACCAGACGGCGGTTTGGTAAAAAATACCGCACCGCTCCCAAAAAAAGGTTCTAGATATGTTCCGTGTTCAGGAAAATAACTTGCTATCCATTTTGCTATTCTCCATTTAGCTCCTGGCCATCTTAAAATCGGTTTTATTTCATTCATTATTTTTCTTTATTCCTTTTAGTAAAAATTTTTTACCATATTCATTTTCTAACTCTTTTAATTTTTTATATGCAAATTTCTCTGCATCCTCTATATCAGATGCATGTATAAAAAATCTTTTTAATTTTTTCTTTCCTTCTATATTAAACATAACAATATAAATATTTATCATCTTACGACCACTCCTCAAAAAAGTAATAACTGATAATCTTCATTACTATTACTATTTATAAAATCTTTTGCTTGCTGATATATATTTAATAATATGGATGAATTGGGATATTCTTTTAACATTTCTTCTATAATATTGATACTATATATGTCTTTATCCCCATTATTTTTTAAAGCTTCAAAACTTTTATTTGCTATAAAAAATAACATTTCATCAAAGGCTTTTTCTTTTGATGAAAACCTCTTCACAAATTCTGGAGTTATAAAATGTGTTTGATTACCATCTACTACAACCTGATAATAAAAATTATTCTCTTTATCTTTTAAAATAGCATATGCCATTTTAAAGTTATTTGTTTTTATTCCCTTTATTAACACAGCCATTTTTTACACCTCTAATTCTTACTTTAAATATTCATTATTAGAATAGTTAATAATAACCATGTTCTTTGTAAAATTATCTTCACTTTTTTATTAACATATCTCTATATATTATTCACAAACTACCCACTTTTTATTTAGAGCAAGTAAGTCTAAATACTCTTGAGCTTCCTTAAAAGTAGAAACTACTTTATTACCTCTATATCTATGATTGCCCAATGATTTTGAATTAATCGCTCGTTTGCATACTGAATATTGCTCATTTCCCAACAATCCAGATACATAATAAACATATTTTCCATCCGTATATTTCGTCTTTCTAAACATCTGCCTCAACCTCTATTTCTTCTATAATTCCATCATTTTCACATTACTAATCATGTTTATTTATTTGAAATATACACATAATAACGATACCTATGAATGCACCGATCCATCCACCAACTATTAGTCCCATAAACATATCCATCATATTTACCCACCTTATTTTTCTATACCTCAATTAATAATTACTTACTACATTACTGTATCTAAAACTATTGCAATAAGTACAGTAACTAAACCAACAACAATACCTGAAAAAAATATATCATGTACCATTTTTCTTATAAGAATATAATTATCATTATCAATATTTCTACCAAAAAAATGTACTATAAAAAGCTTAATACATTTTGATGTTATTATTTCAAAAGTAAATGCTAATCCCAATGCAACTAACCATTTCATTATTTATCCTCATCTTCTTTATTTAGTCTTATTCTTGGAATAACATTATTATAATCTATTGAAACCTCAACATTTCGTCCTAACATTGACGCAAGTAAATTTAAATCTTCTAAACTATTTAATTCAATAAAATATTCATTATAACCACCTCTATCATATATGGTGCTATACAATTCTTTTTCACGACCATTAAAAAGTTTTAATGCATCGCTTAAATCATCATTATAATTATTTTCATTTATTTCTAAGATAAATTTTATATTCTTGCAATTCAATTCTTTTATATCTACTTTAAATAAAGTTCCTTTTATATAGTTATATAGTTTTTTAGCTTCTTCTTCAGAAGAATTATTTAAATTTACAACATGACCATTATTAAGAACAACTCTAATTGTGTGATGCAGGCTATTTTTCTTTAAAAATATCACTGATATCTCTTTACTATTTAATATAACATCTTCATTAATTTCACTATCGTTTTTTATTTCTATAAACATTGTTTACAACTCCAATCATTCATTTCCTATCCATTCATTTCCATATATTATGGTTTCAGAATCTAAAACTATTCTTCTAAAATGTGCTTCACAATACATTTCCGCATCAGACCAACTCTTACTTTTAAAGTTTTCTATTCCTGATAATATCATTGCATCTAAATCAACATTTCTTTTATCAAAATACTCCATTATATAATCTTCAATTTGTTCTCTTGTAGGATTTTTAAACCATAACTTCATATTAAATCGTCTCAATAATGCAGGATCCAATTCATCAGATACATTTGTAGCACATACAAATAAAATATTAGGATTTAGACTATCTATTTCTTGCAACATTTTATTAACTGCTCTAGATATTTCTTTATCGCATCCATCATCATATGTTCTTTTCGTTGCAAATGTATCTATTTCATCAAAGAATAAAATTCCTTTTCCAAAATTATTAACTTCTCTAAATACATTATCAATCTGTTTAGAAGTTTCTCCCAATCTTCCACTTATAACTTCCGCCATATTAACTTTAAATAAAGGTATATTCATATCTTTACTTAGAGCTAAGGCAACAGAAGTTTTTCCATTTCCAGGAGGACCAGCAAATAATATTTTATTTACTGGCTCTAATCCATTGCTTTGTAACAAATCCTTTTTATTAAAAGTATCTACAATATAATCTATTGCTTTTCTTATATTGTTCTCTAGTTTTAAATCATTTAAAACTACATTTTTATTCACATTATAGATAAATCTTTTTATATTATATGGTACTTCATCCATTTGTTTAGGAGTTCCCCATGTTTTATATGCTTGCTCCAAAGCATATCTAGTATTTACATTAGTCTCTTTTTTTATAATATCTTCTAACATTGATGAAGCCCTTACAAAATCTCTAGCTCCAATATGTCTTATAAATCTGGCAATATCAACAGTTTTCATAATAGACGACACCTTTTCTCAAATCATTATCTATTTTTATTTTATTAAGTTTATTAACTACACATCTTATAAACAACCTATTAAGATGCTTCAGCAACTGGTATAAAATATGGTTTTTTTCTATATTTTTTATTTTTAAATATTTTTAGCATTTCTTCTTCAGGAATTTTTTCATCTAACTTTGTAATAAAATATTTCAATTCTGGATTTAATAGCTCTCGTAAATATAAATCTCTCATCAATCCAGCTCGAAACTTTACAGGTACTATATAATATAGTGTTCTACGATTAGAATATTTATCTACTTCTCTACATACTATTTTCATAACAATACACCTCTCTTCGTTTAATTAAAAATCTTTTTTCTTAAACAAATTTCTAATGTATATAGCATATGGACTTTCATTCATATATCCTCTTTTTATATTTTTATTATTTGTATACCTATGAGCCTTCATTATTTCTTCATCAGTAAATAATTTTCGTTTCTCTGTTTCTACTGCAACCTGAATATCACATAATTCATTTAAATAATTATTTTTTGCTATTATTTTTCTGTTTTTATCCATAGTATATAAATACCTTATTAATTCTGCTCGTGCTTCATCCACTTCACTTTGAATTTTAAGAAATTGTTCTTCACTCGATATATTTATATTAGTAGGTATTAATATGTTTCTTTGACTTAGAATAACTTGTTGAAATACATCGTACATTGACTTTAAAATTTTTTCTAATTTATCTAGTTCATCTTCTAATTCATAAAAGTCAATATATTCTTCATCTATAAGTACATCTTTTAAATTTGTTATTTTATTTTTTTCTTTACAAAACTCATTAAATAAACTATTTAAAATATTTTCATTAACATTCATACAGACATCTCCTATTATTCCAATATCACAGCTACATCATTTATTCCATAAAAAGAATTAACCTCTATTGGTAATTCTTTTATTTTTAAATCTTCCCTCTCCCAAAACTCTTCTTGCCCAGAACAACCGCCATTTATTTCTCCAATAAAAATAAATGTTTTCTTATATTGTTTTGATAAATCGTATATTCTTTCTAAAACTGGATCTCTATATGGAGCCCATGAACATAAAATTATATCTCTATCTGAATATTTTAGTATTGCTTCTTCTGCTTCCATATTTTTTATATAAGCATTTACTTTATATCTATTACTTAATATCCAACTAAAATTATCTGTAGGCATAATATCTACACCATAAAACATAAGACCTGTAGAAAGCCATCCATTTCCACAACACACTTCTAATACTTTTCTATCTCCGATATATTTTGCTAAAGATTTTACAAAATTCTTATATATTGGACCCCATATATTTAAGTCGCTTAACATATTAAAAGTTTTTAAACTTCCCATTAAAGAATGTCTATGACCATTTAGAGATTTTGAACAAATATTAACCCCTTTTAATGCAGAATATTCTGTTATTAGCTTTAAAGCTGATTCCTCAGTAAATTGTTCTTCTGGTACATATAATTCATATAACTTATTAAATATTTGTTGTTTAATTTCTAACTTATTCATTTGTATACCTCAAATATCTTTCTCATATTAACAGTTTTATATATCCTATTTATCCTATCAATATTATCTATATTTTTTAAATTACAAATAAAGCTTCTGCAAATCTTAGGTCTAACCTCATAAATATCACATTTTCGTTCCTTATTATTTCTAAAAGGACACGTTAAATCTATCATTTTTTCAGATAAAGTATTTATTGGATTAACATTTATTTTTATATTATGTTCAACTACATATTTTTTTATTCTTTTTATTTCCTTTTCACTTACAGGTAATATTGCTCCACAGCATTCTCCACACATAGAACATTTACCATTTATAGAAAAATCTTTTACATGATTAATCTTTATAAAATCACCTAATTTCATTTGACGCATCATATCATCCTTTCAAAACAACTTTAACTTTTTTTAACATTTCTACAAAATCTTCATAACTTACACCAAATTTATTAAGAATATATATACTTAAAAGAGCATGAGATACCAATATATCTTTATCATTAATAGCATTAGTATTTATTAAAAATTTATCCTGAGTAAGACTAAAATTGATATTAGCAATCGTTTTTTCTTTACATAACGTTGCTATTACATTATCTAAATATTCGTTTATATCATTTGTATTATTTATTTCGTTCAAAATTTTACCCTTCTTTCACTTGACCATATGTTTTTATTAAATTATATAAATCTAAAATTTGTTTATAATGTACAAGGCTATAGTTAATTTCTCTCCAGATTAAATCATAAATAAAATTAACATTTTCTAATTCACTAGAAATATGTACATATTTAATTAATTCATTATCTGAATTAGAATTTACACATATTCCAATTAAAATTATAGAATTATTAATAATTTGTATAGAACGAATAGCCTTTAAATCATATATCATATCTTTATTTAATCTAACTAACATAAAAACACCGCTATATTTATTTATTCTTCTTATCCTCATGAATTTTATTACTAAATTCTTCTAAATCCCAATTTAATGGACCTATATCAAAAAACAATTCACAAAAAGTAAGATTATCATCATTCTTATCGTTTTCATCAGTCCATTCAAAATCATCATAATCTCCATCTTTATAAACTAGTTTATTAAATATACAGCCTCTACATGATCCTCCATTCTCTTTTCTATATTTATCACAACTATTTTTTATTGATTTAACATGTTCATACATATTGTTAGTAGATATATTTTCCATTTTTCCCTCCCATAAAACTACTATGTTTATTTAATCTACATCATCTACTAACTCTTTATAATTATTATATTTACATAATAATTTATTTTTATATTTATAATCTTTTGGCATAAAACAAATATATGAAGAATTCAAATGCTCTATTATTCCATTCTTAGCATAACTATCTGTAAAAAAACAGCCATCACTATCTGAACATACAGGACATCTTCTACATTCTGAGCCATTATTATAAAAACTATCACATAACTTGGAAATACTAATGTAATAGTTCATCATTTTTTCAAAATAATCCTTACTAATAACATGAACTTCATCATCAAACATTATTTTTCCCATTTTTTCATAGGAAATATCTTCGCCAGTATCATCCTCAAAATAAATATAGTCATCATTTTGTAAAATAGTATATTTTTTAAAATTATCTATATTAAATACTTCTTGTTCTTCTCCAAAATCAACATAAAATTCTTTATCAAAATCAATTCCATTTTCTTTCATGAAAACTTTAATCATATTTATGTTTTTCATTTTTAAGCTCCTTTATTACCTTTTTGGAAAACTCTTTTGCAAATCTATGCTTCAATGTGCAATTAGTCTTACTGCATGGTTCCTTATTTATCCAACACATGAACCCTTTGTCTGCTTCATAATATTTTTCATCACATTGTTCATTTTTCATAACCATAACCTCCTTTCTAAGTATCCCAAAGTATTTAAAGTTTCAAAATGATACTTTTAAACCTCCTTGAAATTGATATTTGGATACTTTTTTAATAATTGCTTTCTTTTATTAATATATACTCTTGTTTTCATCCCCTTCACGTCTACTACTTCCTCTGTACCGTTAGCATAAGTAACCACAAAATCAGCTCTATAACGAATAGGTTTTACTTTTTCACCTTTCTCTGTTGTAAAAGCCTCTTGTAATGTAAAATCTTTTTGCATCACAAAATACTTTACAACTCCAGCCTTTTTTAATGACAAAAGTTTTAAATAATATTCATACTCTTTTTTGCTATCAAATCTAAGATTACCTATATGTGTAACCTTATTATTATATTTATTTTTAGGTTTTATAATCGCAGATGATACATTATATCCTGCTTGTTTTAATTGTTCTATCGTCCATGTAGTCATAGTTTAATCACGTCTATAAAATCATATAAATAATAATATGAACTTTTCATCTCCGCATAATCACCTTCATCTAAAATGATTTTTCACCATTATTTCTTATGGCGATTAACTGCGCTTCATTTATATTTGTATAGTCTGTATCTTCAATTTTTATTTCTTTGATATCATTCAAATTAATCAATATTTCATAATCATTATCATTTGTTATTTCTATAAATTTACTCATTCATTTTTTCACCTTTTTTTAGATTAATTGGTCGAAGTAACATTTTTCCGATATTACATCTTCTATTATTAAATCTTAATCTATTATTTTGGGATATCTTTTCATTATTAATTCCTATATTTTTATTGCATGAAACCATAATATTATTTTCATTACTATTTTCATTATCTGTGGTACCAGATTTTATATTATTTATTTTTTTCAATAGATATTTTATAAAATTTAAAAATTTACTTTTTATTTTCATGGTTTATCTCCTCATCTAACGAAAACATTCTCGGCATATCTGTATCAGCTCTAAGACTATCGTCTCTTATTTGCAGAGCTTTTAGCCTTAGATAACCACTTTCTATTATCTGCTTAGATATCTTTTCTATACATGTAGTCCTTTCTATTTCTTTTCTTAATTTATCTGATTTCAAATTTCTATCAGATAACCGATTTAATTGTTCAAATAATACTTGATTTAAAGTATCCAAATTATTATTCATTTTTTATATCTTCCTTTTCTTTCTTAAAGACATCAATTTACATAAAATACAATAGCTCTTTGTTAATTCCGAGTTTTTAAAAATTATGTGTTTGTTATTTAAATAACAATATTCTTCTTTTGATAGTAGTTCTAAGTTTTTTATATCAAAATTTCTTTTATTGCCATCCAAAAATATAACAACATAATTTTGGGGTATTTCCCTTTTATGAAATTCTTCCCAAATAACGTGGTGTTTTAATCTCCATTTAGCTGGATCAGCTTTTACTTTTATCCATATAAATCCATCACTCCAAACAGTTTCACTTCCTATCGGCAAAACTTTTCTATATTTTGCCACCTGTATTGATTTTAAGTCCTTTAACTTATCATCGTTAAAGGACTTAATTTTATTATGTTTTTTGTAATGTTTTATCTGGTTTTCTGTAAAATTAGTTTTAAATTTATTATTTATCAATAAAGTTATTTCTTTATTAAATCTATTTGGAGCAATTCTCAATAAATAAGCTTTTTGTTCTTCTGTTAATATTGATTTAGTCATACAAAACAACAACACTCATTAAAATTATTGCTAAAAGAACAATTCCTCCAAATAATACATAATGTTTAGTATCTGCTATTAATTCTTTTTCCATATTTTCTATTTCATAAGCAAAGTATTTCCTATTAAACACTCAAATTCCCCACAATTTATTTATAAATTTATCTACCAAACTAGGTTCATATATACTCCACACGCCATTTAAGACGTTAATATTAACCTCGTTTCCTAAACTATCAACGAACTTATCATTTTTATATTGAATATAAAAATAATGAAATCCTACATCTGTACTAACTAGCTTTTTGCCCTTTATCATCAATTGTATAGCTTGTGCCTTCGTCATAAAATCTACTCTCCTCACTTGTTTCAACAAGTAATCTATTAAATTTTTCTTTTATTTCTTCCCTATAATTTTCTATTTCAATGATATTACCATCTTTCTCAAATCTTAATGTAGCCATCTTTATGCCTCCTGGATCATCTGGTTTTTTCAAAAACTGTTTCAATTACACCAAATTCATCATTTAGATCCACTTGTATACACAAGCAGTTTTTATTCTTAAATAATTCATTGGCATACCTTACAGCTTTTTCTTTTGTTTTAAATTTTCTTGGAGTTTTATACAGTCTTTGATATTTTCTCACTGATCCATTTCTATATAAATTGAATCTTATAACTGTATAAAATATCATTTCTTATTTTTTAAGCTCTTTAATATATCTTTTACTTGTATAAGTGAGCTTTGTTTCCTTTCCTTTAAATCTTTTAAAGTTTTTTCAGGTAAACTAGCCAAAATCTGACCATTTAAAATTTTATCCTCATTACGTTTTACAACACTATTGTAAAACTTTGTAAACTGAGCTCTAGCTATTCCAACTTCTTCACTTTTTAAACTACACAATTCAGTAATTCCGAAAAGTTTTACAGCTTCTTTAACTTCATCACAACTATATTGCCATTCTTTATAGATGTGATTTTTACGGACCTGCTCCATAGCTTCGCCCCATGCTTCTTCTGCAGTAGGTAAACTTTTTTCATTTACAAGTTCATCTAGATTTTTAGCTTCTTCAAAAATTTGATGAACAGTAGGGAAGAAATCTACCTTTCTAATAAGCTTCAACATTGCCACCTCTATTTGAGCTAAAGATAATTCTGTTAAAGATTTAGCATAAATAACTAATCCCAAGCTATCTACTTTACTATGTGGAAATAATGACAGATATGGTGTTAATAATTTTATTATTTCTGCTTGATGTAGTTTTGAATTCACTATTATCCACCCATTTGTTCTAATAAATCTAAAGCTTTTTGTGCCGTAGTCATTGCACTTGGCATATTATTTGAATTTTTAGATTTATTACTGTATTTATTGTCTATGATAATCTCATCCTCCCAACGTTTTTGATTTAGCCACGTTGCTGGATTAGGAATATATTGACCATTATCCTTGTTCCACTGCATAGACTGTTTAGCAGTTTCTATAGCATTTAACATTTTTTCTAACAAATCTTTAGTTGGTTTTATTTTTTTCCAGCTTTTTTCTGCTGCACCTTTACCAACTTTTTTAGGATATGAAGCCCAGAATATTGAAAAATACTCTTGTTGTTTATTTTCTGTTTTCGATTTTTCTTTAACCTGTTTTTCCTCTTTTATTTCATCTTCTTGTTCATTATTAGACTCTATAAAATCATTTCTTGATGCATATGCATTAGGCTTTAGTTTTTTTACATATATTTTGGCAGGTAATCCTCTACCTTGTTGTACTACATCTATAAGATTATGTTCTTTCAGTTGAATTATTACTCTAGCAACAGTACGTCTAGATATATTCATAATCTCTGATAACTTATCTTGAGTATAAAAAATATATACTGCCCCATCATTATCCAACCAGTTATTTTTAATAGATAATATCAATCTATTTTTCAAAATAGCATATGCTATTTTAGAATCATTTGTTAATTTCTTATAATAAGGATTAGTGAAAAATGCTATCGGTACTTGATAATACCGTTCATTGTCAATATCTGCTATTTTTATTCTATCCATAATGCCCTCCCCATATTTAATGTTGTGGTGCTACTGACCGTTGTAGCACCTAGTGTTAAAATGATTGTCGTTTCGGTCATTAATTATCAACATTAAACTTAGTTAAGCATCACCACCTTCAAAATTTTTCTTACTTAATCCGTATTTTTTGATAAACATATTCTTATCTTTATCAGATATTTTTAATGGTTCAAGATGATATTTTTTGTTAAATTGATATTGCGACATTTTATGACATTCATCGTGATGAACAGCACATAATGGAAGTACCGCCATACCAACTTGATAAATACTATCTCTATTTCTGCCCATGCCAACACGTTCAACATGATGTAATTGAGCATGATTGCCACATACACAACATTTTTTATTTATTAAACAAGCATATATATATTTTTCTATATCATCATTCAATAAATATAGTGGCTCACCAGAGTAAATTTCATTTTCAATCATAAAGTTTATTAATAAACTAATAAACTCTCTAGCAGTTGTCATATCGCAATCTCTAAAAGAAATGATATGTTTTCCTACTGATTGAATTTGCATATTAAATTGTATTTTCATAAGTGCTTTTGTATTTTCTTCTGTGTCTCCAATCCATTCAGCAATATACTTAAGCAAAACATATATTTTTCGCATTTGTTTAGCCGATATTTTACGACCATCTGAAAACCCAATAAGCACATTCTTATACTTTCTAAACAAAGCTCTATTAATATTTGGAATATCCGCAATAATTATTGCCTTTCCACTTTCATTAAATTCTTGTATAACTCCTTGAGTTATTTCCATTTAATAAACATAAACCTCCGCACCAGTCTTTTTTTGAATTCTATCTTTAAATTTATTAGCGTTACTATTATTATCACTTAAATGTAATAAATAAACTTGTTGTAATTTACTTAAATCATTAGCCTCTAAAAATTCTTCTACAGTATCAATACTCATATGAGATTGTATTATTCTATTGGCAAGATTTCCTTGAATATCCATATTCAAAGTATTTTTCCTAATAATCTCGCCATCATAATTAGCTTCAATCATGATATGAGTTAGTTCTGAAAACTTATATTTAACATATGCAGTATCTGTTATATATATTAATTTTTCTTTTCTTATCGAATTTATTTGATAACCATAACACTCGACATCGTGATTTAATTCAAAAGGAACAATTGTAAAAGTTCCTATATTATATTTAACCAATGGCTCTAATACTAAGGTTCTAAAATTTATATTTTGTATATCTTTAGGTCCATAAACATTAATACTTCTTTTTATTAAATCTTTAATTGCTTTTGCATGATCACCATGTTTATGCGATATTAAACACCCACTAATATCGCTAACACAAAAATCACAACCAATCTGTATTTGATTAAAAGGTATTCCTGCATCTAGCAAAAGTTTTGTTTTGCCATCATCTATTAAGTAACAATTTCCCTTACTGCCAGATGCAAGAACTTTTATATTAATCAAAATGTAGGCTCATCATTAGATAATTGTTGTTCGGGTGTTTCTTTGGTACGCATTTCTGTTAAATCATGTGCTAAAGCATCAGCCATTTTATAATCTTGTTCTGTCCATTTTTCTTCACATTCTTTACTAATACCATTATCTTTATTATCCTGTTCTAATTGGTTATAATTAACATTACTTTTTATATTATCTTCAAGATTTATTGCATTTGCTGTAATGTTTTTTTCTTGTTGTAAGTTAGACTCTGCATATTGCAAACTCAACTCTTGTTGTTTCATATATTGATAAGAATAATCTACTTTTTTAGGATCAAGCGGTATATGTTTTTGGCTATACACTTCTCTAATTAAAGTTTTACGGCACATTTCTTCATACCATCCCTCTTTTTCTTCTGTTATCTTTTGTCCATTCTTCCATTCAACAACTTCTCCGCCCCAAAAATTTGCACTAGCAAACTTAGGTCTTCTCTTATCAATATCCTTTTTTGTCATTATAACTAGTTCATTTCTGCTTTTGTCTTCATATTCAATATATCCAAATCCACCAATAATATCGCCTCTATTAAACGGATTAGTTATTTCAAACTCATATGTTTCAAATGGTTGATTATAACCTTTTTTTATTGGTTTAAATGTATCTGTACTATAAACAAGGTCAATCGTAACGCTTTTCGGCGGTATTAATGCATAATTTTCCGCCATATATTTTTTACCATTATATCCAACTATTAAACTAATAGTATATTTGTTTAATTTATTATTTTTAAATGCTATTGGATTAACATGATTAGGTTGCATCATATCTAGACCTAATCTTGCACTATATACAACATCAATAGCTAAAGTATTTAAATCTACATTATTCCATGTAAATGGAAGTGGATTATTATATTTAGGATCTTTATTACTAGCATTTCTTCTTAGACGTTCTTCCTCAGATTTTTTTAATGCTCTATCAATACCAATAAAATATCCTTGAACCAAAGTTCTTTGATAATCACTAAGTGGTAAATTCCCAGATATATTACTGGTAAATTCATTGATTACTTTATTAGCAAATCGTTCACTTGCACTAATTTGATTATCAGATATTTGCATTTCATTTTTCTGTTTTTCCATAATATTACTCCTGTTCAATTCTAAATTCTTTATCTTCTGCAGATACTATTAAATTAATCTGCTGAGACGATATCTTTTCTATGTTACTAATACTTTCTGCTCTATCAACAATTACAGGAAGTTTTAATTTATAGAAATTACTTAGTACATCTATAATTTCTAAATTAGCATTTACCTGTGAAGCAGTATTTGCTGACTTATATTCAACCCATTGACCAGCTTTATTTTTTATCAATGGCTCACAAATCTCTTTAAATCCGCCATTTACCTGTTCTTTAAATAAAGCAAATTTAATTGTTTTGAAGTTTTTATTTATATTATCTGTAATCATACGAGCTTTAATTTTTGAAAACTCATCACACAAATAAATTCCTTTATCTATATATTCAAGCTCACGAGCTTTATTTTTTCGCTCATTAGTTAATTCATTTATACGACTTCTAGTTTTCTCATCTACATTAATTTTTATTAACTGTTCTTTTAAATCTTGTAGTTTCTTATCAAGTTCGTAAATCTCTTTATTAAAGGATTGTAAAGCTTCATTTGTATCAATGTTTTCTTTATCATGATTTAATCGTTCAATCCTATTTTTAATACTTTCTGCTATAGTTGTTTCTTCAAAAGGTTTAGGTTTTAAAACACTATCTTTTGCTAAATTAATCTTATTATTTATATCGGAAATCTCTGTATCTATAGCATCCAATTTGTTAGAGTATTCTGTTTTTTGTTTATTTAATCCATCAATTATTGCCTTACTAAACTGTTGCCCTTCTTGATTTATTCTTTCTTTGGCTATTGAATTGGCTTTATTATGTTCTTCTCTCCTCTTTTCAAACTCTATTTTTAAATGTTCAATTTTATCTAAAGGCAATTTTTGGCCACATAGACTACAAAGCTCGCTGTTTTCATCCCATTTTTCATTAAATGTATTAGCTTTAACTTTATCATATTCATCTAATAATCGTTGACGATTACTAATACATTCATTAATTTTCAGATCAAGAGAGTATATTTTATTTCTATATTCCATTGATGTTTGTACTAATTCTGCTTTTTTATTATTAAGAGCATTTATTGCTTTATATATTTCTTCATTATCTTTATTATTATTTTCTATATAGTTTGCCTTACTTTCTTGATAGTGATTTTCTAATACAGATATTTTTTTATCTATACTTAATTCAAGAGCTTTACTATCACTTAGTAAAATATCTAGTTCTTTTTGTTTAACCTCTCTTTCTGTCTCAATATTTTTAATAGAAATATTGATGGTGTCTTTTGTTGGTAAATCATTTTTTAATGATAGTTCTAATTCATCTATACGCTCTGGTATAGACTCTAATTTCTTGTTTATTTCACGACGTTGATTTACTGCTATTTTTTTGTACTCATCAATTAAATATTTATTATTCGTTCCTGGAATAATTAAGTATTCATTTAATGGCATTAAAGAAACATTTTTATTAATAATTGTTTCATCAGAAAGACCTTTATCACATACTTCAAATAAAAGTTTTCTTTTATCTGTAGTAGATAATACTTCTGCAAAATATCCTACTAACATTAATACTTTTGTTTTATTAACATCCCCGCCACAGATTTTTTCTAAAGTAGATATATATTCTTTTTCTTTTGCAGGAACACCATTTATATAATGGTCTGTAGTATGACCACTTAATTTTTCTGCTAATTCTCCTTTCTTTTGACGATATACCTCATAATAATCTTTAGATAAAGATATTTGTTCTCCATTATCTAATTCAAATACACCATTTACAATATGATGCAAGTTATGAGTATCGCTTGTTTTAGGTGAAAAATCTTTTTCGTTTGTTAGCGGTTGTCCTGTTAACAAATAACTAATAGAGTTTGCAATTGTTGTTTTCCCTATTCCATTTGCACCATAAATATTTGCACTTTTACCCTCAAAATTTATATTTAAGGATTTTATCCCTCTAAAATTCTGAAGATTTAATGATAATAATTTCATTCCTTATCTTCCACCTCATTTTATTAAACCAATATATATTTGTGGTTGCTACCCACATATATAAGCTATAAATTTTTATGGGCGGTTTAATCGAAACCCACCGCCAAGCGTTCGTGTCTATATTTTCTAGTGTGTACCATTCACCTCGCAATATATTTTATAAATTAAATGTCTTGGGCGGAGTATTTTAAATTACATATTATATTGCGAGGCAAGTGCTACACACCAGGTTATGTTATAATCATCTTATCAAAAGGAGGTGATTATTATGAAAAATATCTATGCTTGTTTATTAGGTCAATGGTGTAATCTTAGTGAAGATCATACCTGTATCATTGATAATACTACTAATCCTAATACATGGTGGGAAGAATACGGTACTGATATGTTTAAATTTGACTATATTAATATCACATATAAAGGTAAAAATTACCGTATTCATCCAAGCTTTATTCAAGTTGTTACAGAATAAATTCTTTTTCTAATGATTTTTTTAAATCTTCTCCGTCAAGTGTCTGCTTGACGGCTTTTTTTTGAAATTCTTTATCAATGATATTTTTAATACGTATCCATTCATATTGTTGCAATCCAACTAGAAGATTTACAACATCATTAATTTTATCTTTATTCATAGTATTACACCTCTGTTCATATATAATTAATTTAGATATGGTTAATACATACCACTCGCCCTACGACTACATTATTGAAATTTAAATTTTTATGGAGTGAATTATTTTTTGTCGCAGGGCTAGTGCTATATACTAGCCACTTTTTATAATTGCTTTATATATTTTTTGATTTTTTTATCATCTATATTTGTGGAGATAATAATTTCAATCATTTTTAAAACCTGCATCTGGTCTTTCCTTAGAGAAATTACCAAATCAGATGTTTTATCTTTTATAAAGTTATAAGCTCTAGGTGAGCCTATTACTTTATTTATTAAATCCTTAAAATAAGGCTTATCTGCCACAATTTTATGACCTTCTTGCAAGAAGGTATTTTCTTCTATAAAAGTTATTATCATTATTTTTCCTATCTTTTAATCGTATATGTTATAATTTTATTATTAATATTCTTTTGGAGGATAATGTTATGCTTGAAAAATTTTCCTTAAAAAAACAAATTGAAGAATTAGAGCAACATTTAAATATTATTAATTCTAATCTAAATGAACTCAATCAAATATCTCCAGACAGAGATTTTAATAATATAAACTTATATAAACAATTAACTTTATATTATTTATCTACAAAAGAAATTGAGCCAAAAAATTTCATTAAAGATTATATTGAAACTATAAATAATGATTATATGTTAACATTCACAAATGAATTTTTTGACTCTCAAGCACATTCTCTATTAATAGAAACTCAATCATTATTAAATATTATTTGTCAATGTTTAGATTTACCAAAAGTTTATTTATCTCCAGAACTTATGTCTAATAAAGATAATTTATATTCTATAAATATTAAACCAGACATTATGCTATCTAAAGCTCAAGCTATACTTTCTTCTGCTAAATTAGTATTGTGATTATTCTTTTTTATATAAATCACATACAGTAGTAGTTTTTTGTATAACATCTTTTACTAAAGAAAAAATAGTATCTATATCTGACAATATAACATTATTTTTTGATAACACTTCTACAATTTTTAAAGTTACATCTTTATGTTGAGCATTCATTTTATTTTTCTCCTTTATTTCTTTTATGGTCGGTATTTCTACCGACCATTTTTTATATTACTTGCATTTCATAATACTCATCATCAAGGACCTTATCATAATAAAACTCATCGTTTTCTTGAAGCATTTCATTTATTAATTCACCTTCAATTGGATCATCATATCTACAAAGATATTCGCCTTGTTTTATTACAGGATAATCTTCAAAATCTTTATTTCTAATTATTACTACATATCCTTTTTCTAAATAATTCAATGCTTCAGCTTTACCAAGTTTTATCATTTTCAAAATCCTTTCTTTGATTTAAGCAATTTTTCTTGTTTGTTCTATTCTTACTCCATCTTCTAATCCTTTGAGATAACTTAATGTCGCTATTTGTATTAATTCTGTATTTCCGCTATTTCTAATAGCATTTATAATTTCCATAATTTCTAATTCTGTTTTATTTTTATTATCTGTCATTTTTCTCACCTCATTTATTACTAAGGAATATTTAATTTTGTTTACATCATTAATTATAGTGCTCAGGAATATAAAAGTCAATACATTTATATAAAAAATATTGCTAAGGAATAAAGATAATGATATTATAATAAATTAGGAGGTGTTTTTATGTTAACAAGACTAAAAGTTCTTAGAAAAGAATTATGTTTAACTCAATCTAAATTTGCAGAACAAATTGGAATGAGCCAATCAGGATATGCTCAAGTAGAAAAAGGCTCTAAAGCAATAAGCAATAGATTAATAAAATCTATATGTTTAGCATTTAATGTTAATGAAAATTGGCTTCGCACCGGCGAAGGAAAAATGATAATTGAAAAAGAGGATAATTTTCTAGAGCAATTGACTAAAAAATATAATCTTTCCCCTGTAGAAGCTCAAATTGCAGATTATTGTCTAAATTTATCATCTGAAGAACGTGCAGGCATCTTAAAACATATTTTAAATATTGCTAATATTATTCAGCATAATAATTCTATAAATGGTATAAATATACAGGATAGTAAACTTACCAAAGAAGAAAAACTAAAGATACTTAGTGAACAGTTAGATGCCGAAGAAAAAGGGCAAACGTCAAAAGCTTTCACTGGTACAAATGGGTGACAAAACAAGCAAAGCATTAAAAAAGAGGCTATTTCCATAAGTTTGGAAATAGCCTCTAAGTTTATTTTTAGGAATGCCATTTTGACACTTCTAGGTGTGCCATTTTTGCATTGCTAGGAGTGCCATTTTGGCACTCTAATTAACTTAATATATAATTAACTAGAGAATATATTATATATAACCCCTATATTCCCCTAAAAAAACAATAACAATTTTGATGATTAAAGCATATTTAAATCATAAACTTTGTTTAAAAAGGAAATACATACCATATCTATTATTCTAAAATTCATTTTAATAGCCCTAAAATCGTTTTTAAGCGTATTTTTTATATTTTAAGTAAATTTTTATGTATAGTATATAAAAAACGCTTAAAACGGCTTTAAATATAAAATTTTTAAATCACCTTTAATTTTATACATAAATATACAAAAAGACCTCTAATTTAGAGGTCTTTTATAATAGATTATTTTTCTATACGTTTAAATTCATTTACAGGCTTATTAGAATGAGCTTTTTTTACAGTTGATGTTGTTTTTCCTTTTGATTTTCCCCAAAATATCAAAACAACCAATATTAAAATTGCAGGAATGATTATATACCAATAAGTTATTATACTTCCAATAATAGTAGCTATAATTAAACATGTTAATAAACCTGAAAAACCATTACTTTTTCTTCTAGCCATAATCTTCACACCTATCCTATGCAATACACGCTAATTCTTTCTTTATTTTTAAACTTTCCCTATATTGTTCAGCTAATGCAGTCTTTTCAAATTCTACACTACCATCGAAGTTTTCTTTAACTACTTTTTCAATTTCATCAAGAGATACATTAAAAAATTCTCTACGTTTATTTACCATATTAACTTTTCTATCATCAAAAGCATGATGTAGAGCATTTTCTAATGCTGGTGCATCTTTGCTAAAAATCATAGCATGAACATCAAAATTAAATGGAACAGAAGCATTACCTAGTTCATCAACTCGTTCTTGAGGATTCAATCTGCGTGTCATACCAATTTTATAAATATTTTCTCCAAATGAACCTATATTAGAAATAACATATACATATCCGACTCTTTGGTTAGCTTCTCTATAATCAATATCCGCCAAATTTTTATCAATTTTTGAAACTTGAGTTTGCATTTCATCTAATTTTTCAGCCAAAGCATTTCTTTGTGCTTCATCTGTACATTCAGCTAATTGTTTCTGTGCTTCTTTTAGAGCATTTAAATAATGTTGCTTTTCTTTCTCTGCTTTTTTTCGTTCTGCCTCAATTTCTCTTTGAATTCTTGCTTCTTCACGCATTCTTGCTCTTAATTCTTGTTGCTCTTCTTTTTCACGCTGTTTCATTTGCTGATATTCCAATGCTAATCTTAATTCCTGTACCTTTAATTCATAATATCTGTTATGAATTGATATGTTCATTACCACACCAAGCTTAGATATTGTTTCAGATGCTTTCTTTATTCGTTTTAAGCAAGTATCAAAATTATTATAACGAACTTTACTTATAACATATTCACATTCACTATTAAATGCTCTTAATAAAAGCTTCTTTGTATCATTTACCATTTTTTTGCCTTTTCGAGCATCATTATTTACAGTCCAATTAGTATCACCTAATACAGCTTGGTCTTGTCTTATCATATTTTTTTGGTCTTCACGGATATCATCTAGTTTATATTTATATTGTGCTGAATTTACAAAATCATATTGTGGTTTATATAACGAAAAACTTTGTAATAAAACTTCATCATCTAATTCAATAAGTTCTATTGTATTTTCTTCAATTTTTTGTTCAAGTTTTTCACATTCATCTCTAAGTTTTTGCAGTTCCATCTCAGATTTAGCACGTTCAATCTTAGTAAATTCACGAATTTCTTGTTTTACCTTAAGTATACTTTCTTTTTTGCTTTTTTCTATAGCCTTTTTACTTAATTCTAATTCTTTTTTTGTTTCTTCTATTTTATTAACTGCTTCTTTTAAAAGATTAGCTTTACTTTCTAATTTTTCAATCTGTAATTTAAGGCTTTCGACTTTTTTAGCATCTGGGGATATTAATCCTTTTAATCTATGTATTTCTCCATTAGCATTATTCAAACTCAATGCAAGTTCATTGATTTTCTTTAAACTTTGTTCATTTTCACTTTTATAATCATTTAATTTCTTATTTATTTCTATTTCTTTTTGAGAATACTGTTCATTGATGTTTTTAATATAATTCTTATATTTATATGATTTTAAAACAACCAATGGAATACCTAAAATAGACGCAAATGGTACCATTGAACAAATAAATAATATTAATCCTATTGTTATATTACTTAGATACCACTTTTCTTTAAAATTACTTTCTACCATAATATAAACACCACCTAAAAATATTACTGATTATATTTTAAGATATGAGAATATATTCTTCAAATTTATTTGATAAAAGCATTACTTTTTTCAAAATATATGTTATAATATGATTGAGCAAAAAAATAGACGGTTATTTCTAACCGCCCCAAATAAAAAAAACAATATAAACCCAATATAAAATAATAACACAACAAAAAAGAAAGGAAAAGTGATATATATGTCTTGGGGCGGAATTAGAAAAGGTGCTGGTAGACCCAAACAAGTTGAAATACGAAAGAATAAAAGTATTCGTGTTTTTGATGAAGAATGGGAAATTATAAAACCTGTCATCAATTTAATAAAAAAAAATAATAAGATTGGTCGTGATTTGCTCAATAAAAATAAGGAGCATAAAAAAATCATGGTAAAAGATGCACAATTTATTAATTTAACAGACAAAGATATTACTATTTATGGTAAAAACCATACAACCATTACATTTCCTAAAAGTGGTACAGTTGCTTTTGTAAAACAACAAGATAATATTCTTGATGAAGCTTGTGTAGATGGATGTTTATTTGATATTGGAAAAAGAATTTATACCGAAGTTGGAAATGTACCCAAACCAGAAGAAAATATATTTTACATTGTACCAGTAGTAGTTGCACAGCAATTACCAGAAAGAGATGATTTACTAGTAGCTAGTAACGCAATTAAAAATGAGAATGGTGAAATTGTAGGATTTACTTCTCTTAATATTATTTAAAATGAATATAAAAAGGACTGGTATCAGTCCTTTTTATATTATAATACATATATATATTATACGTATTTACTTTATACGTGCTTTATGATATAGTGTTTATTAAGGAGGGGCTTATATGAATTTCAAACAAATGGAGAAAATCATAAAAGCCGATGGGTGGGTTTTAAAATCTATTCAAGGTTCACATAATCAATATGTGCATCCTTTGAAATTAGGAAAAGTGACTATACCTAATCACGGTAAAAAAGACTTAACTCCTGGAGTTGTAAAATCCATTCTAAAGCAAGCAGGGCTTAAATAGCCTTGCTCTCCCTCCAAAATAAATAAAGAAGGTGAGCCTTATGCTTAGCATTTATCCAGCAATTTTTCAAAAAGAAAAAACTGGTGAATACTCTGTTATTTTTCCAGACTTAAATCATCTAGCCACTTGCGGAAGTGATTTAAACGAAGCTATGTCTATGGCTGTAGATTGTTTAGCAGGATATCTATATTCAGAACAATTAGATGGTAATAATTTTCCTACACCAACACCTATAGATAAAATAGACATACATTGCGAAGATGACGAAGATAGTGATTACATTGAAGCTTTTATAAATTTAGTTTCTGTTGATGTAGCAGAATATGCTCGCCAACATTTTACTAAATCTGTAAAAAAGACGCTTACTATTCCTCAATGGTTAAACGATGAAGCAAAACGTAGAAATATTAATTTTTCTAAAGTTCTGCAAATCGCATTGATAAATGAAATAAAAATGAATTAAGGTGATACTAATGACAAAAGAAGAATTTATGCTTATTGCTACACAAGAAGCTGATAGCAATTTAACATCTAACGAAGGTGGACCTTTTGGTGCTGTTATTGTAAAAGATGGGAAAATCGTAGGTCGTGGTCATAATCGCGTACTTATAAAACATGATCCAACTTGTCATGCTGAAATAGAAGCTATTCGTGATGCTTGTAAAAATTTAGGTACTCATGATTTAACAGGTTGTGAACTCTATACATCTTGTTATCCTTGTGGTATGTGTTTATCTGCTACAATATGGAGTAATATTAAAAAAGTTTATTATGGAAATACAGCTAAAGATGCCGATAAAATAGGCTTTAGAGATGATGTAATATATAAATTTATCGAAGATAAATGTACAGATAAAAATGTATTAAACCTTGAACAATTTGGTAGAGATATCACTATTAAATCTTTTGATAATTTTGCCAACAAAATAGATAAAACTATTTATTAATAAAAAAGAAATCGAAGTAAATGATAAATTAACCAATAACAAGTTAGAAGAAGTTGCACGAGATGAATTTTTAAGTGAATATAATTATGCATGGGAATTTTATAAAAATAATGGTTAATTTCTGCAAAACAAAGGTAATAGGTTAAATACTATTACCTTTTTTAGTGGAGGAAAATATATGAATAATGTAATAATTTATGCTAGAGTATCCACATTAATTCAGGCAGAACAAGGATATTCTATTGATGCACAACTAGAAGATTGTAGAAAAAAAGCTCAAGAATTAGGAGCAACTAATATAGAAGAATATATAGATAGAGGAAAATCTGGGAAATTTCTAGAACGTCCAGAATTACAGAAAATGCTTTATAATATAAAACACTCAGAGACAAACTATGATGCTTTAATAATATATAAATTAGATAGATTGTCTAGAGATAGCATGGGATTAGCTTATATAATAAAAATTTTGCAACAAAACAATATAAAAATAATATCTACTGATGGAGCTCATTATGGAACTAATCCACAAGATATTCTCATCATGCAGATGATGGGAAGTATCTCTGAGTTTGAAAATGCCTTACGAAAAGAACGTTCTATTAGAGGAAAAATAGAAAAAAGACGACAAGGAAAAATAGATAAAGTAAAAAAATATGGTTTCATTTATAACAATAAAAAGAAAAATTTTGACATAAATAAAGAAGAAGCTGAAATAATTAAAAAAATTTTCAATTGGTTTACTGAAGAACGAATAGGTGCTTTCAAAATTGCTAAAAGAATTAATAAACTAAAGATACCTACACCTTTACCAAGTAAAAATATTCACATTTGGCACGAAAACACTATACGAGGCATTTTAAGAGATGAAAGTTATGCTGGAACAATGCATACAATGAAATATAAATTTGAAAAAATTGGTATAAAAAAAATAAAGAAAACAATACGACCTAAATCAGAATGGATAGATGTAACAGTTCCTGCTATAGTCGAAAAAATAACGTGGGAAAAAGCACAAGAAATATTAGATGATAATAAAAACAATAAAAGAAATACAAAAAAATTATGGTTGTTGCAAGGTCTTGTTTTATGTAATATCTGCAAAAAACCTATGTATATAAAGCAAACTATAACTAAAAGTAAAAACACTAGTAATAAGGTATTTTACTTTAGATGTAGAACTAAAATATATAATCATGCTGGATTACCAGAAAAGTGTAATGCTAGATCTGTACAGGTTCATGTTGTAGAAGATTTAGTTTGGAATACCTTATTAAAAATATTCTATTCAAAAGAAACATTAGAAAAATATTTAAAAAGGAATAGAAAAGAAAATACAGAAAATATTCTTTTAGAAGAACTAATAACTAAACGCCAAACCATATTAAACAAAAAAAATACAATAACAGATTGGTTTTTAGATGGAAAATTAGAAGAAGATATTGTCAATGAAAAATTAAATAAGTTAAACATGGAATTAGATACTCTAAATTTAAGAATAAAAATGTTAAAAAAGAATACAATTAAACAACCTGCAACAATAGAAAATTTATATAATAAATTTCATGAAGTAAATAATCCTGATAGAGAAAAGAAAAAAGAAATAATCCAATCCATTGTAGATAAAATATATCTAGAAAGATTAGATAATACGAATGGTAAATATTGTGTTCCGAAAATAAAGCTTAATATTGTTTTATATTAGTCTTTAAATAGGTTGTTTATCTGCTACTATTTGGGCAAACATTAAAAAAGTTTATTATGGAAACACAGCTAAAGATGCTGATAAAATTGGTTTTAGAGATGATTTCATCTACAACTATATTGAAGGAAAATGCCAAGATATCTCCGTTTTAGATTTAGAACAATTTGGTAGAGATATCACTATAAAATCCTTTGATAACTTTGCACAAAAAACAGACAAAACAATCTACTAAAAACAAAGAGGATAAGTTTTATACTTATCCTCTTTTTATTATTTTTATTATCATCAAATAGACAATTATTTAATTATATTATTCTTCTACTTTTTGGTTAAACAAAGCCGCTGCAAAGTCATTAGCTACAAATGGTCGTAAATCGTCCATACCTTCACCTACGCCAATCCATTTTACTGGCATACTAAGTTCAGATTTTAAGCCAATTACTACACCACCCTTAGCAGTACCATCTAATTTAGTCAATACCAATCCAGAAATAGGAGCTGATTTTGTGAACAATTCAGCTTGGCTAATTGCATTTTGTCCTGTTGTAGCATCTAATACTAATAATGTTTCATGTGGAGCTTCTGCTATTTCACGTTTAATAACTCTTTGAATTTTATTTAATTCTGTCATTAAATTAGCTTTATTATGCAAACGTCCTGCTGTATCAATGATGAGTATATCCACTTTTCTTGCGATAGCAGCTTTCACAGCATCAAATACTACTGCTGCTGGATCTGAACCTTCTTCATGTTTAATCACAGGAACATTTACTCTTTGACCCCAAATTTCTAATTGGTCAATAGCCGCTGCACGGAAAGTATCTGCTGCTGCAAACATGACATTTTTGCCTTGTTCTTTATAATATCTACCTAATTTACCAATAGTTGTAGTTTTACCTACACCATTTACACCGATTACTAAAATTACTGTAGGCCCAGATTTAGCAATGTTTGTTTCATCAGAACCTTCATTTAACATTTCTGTAATACGTTTAATCAAGAATGGTTTTAAATCTTCTGGAGAGTTAATCTGTTTTTTCTTAATACCAGCACGAACATCGTCCATTAATTGTAAAGAAGTTTTTACCCCTACATCAGCTTGAATTAAAGCATCTTCTAATTCATCTAATAAATCATCATCAATATCAGCATAACCAATAATTACTTTTTCAATTTTCTCTGTTAGAGATTTACGTGTTTTTGTAAGACCTTCTTTTAATTTACTAAAAAATCCCATCTTTTAACCTCTTTCCTCAAAATCTTCTAAACGAACAGATATCAACTTAGATACACCAGCATCTTCAATAGTTACACCATACATAACATCAGCAGACTCCATTGTTCCCTTACGATGTGTTACTAAAATAAATTGAGTGCGTTTGGCATAATCTTTTAAAAACTTCGCGAAACGTTTGACATTTGCTTCATCTAATGGAGCATCAATTTCATCTAATACACTAAATGGTGCAGGATTATAAGTGAAAAATGCAAACAGTAATGCTATAACTGTAAGCGTTCTTTCCCCACCTGATAATACAGCTAGACTCTGTGGTTTTTTATCTGGTGGTTCTACTTCAATTTCAATACCTGAACTTAAGATATCTTCTTTATTTGTTAAAATTAATTTTGCATTGCCACCGCCAAACAAACGTTTAAAAATATCATTAAAATATACTTTTATTTTATCAAAAGCCAAGCTAAATTGTGTAGACATTGTTTTATCTATCTGCTCAATGATTTTTGTTAAATCTTCTTTAGCCTTGACTAAATCCTCAATTTGTTTACTCATAAAGCTATAACGCTCATTTAATGTTTCATATTCGTTGATAGCATTTGGATTTACAGGACCAATATCTTTTAATTCTTTATCTAATTTTTTTAATTTAGATTTCAGCTCATTTTCATCAAGTTCTAAACGATGATTTAAAGCTTCTTGTGGAGTCAATTCATATTCTTCTTGCATACTTTGCAAGCACTGCTTAATTTCAGTTTCCAATTTAGCTACACTTACTTCACATTTATGAATTTTATCCTTGATAACGCCTACTTTACTTGCAATTTTAGCACGTTCTTCGTCCATATCAGACAATTCACTTCGCATACCTAATTGTCTTTTATATAAAGTATTGTATTCTTCTTTACCATCAGTTTTTAACTTTTCCAAATTAGCTACAGATTCTTCTAATTGTTTTAATTCAGCTAAACTATCATCAATGACTTTTTGTAATTCAGCCATTTCTTTATCACTATCAGCTAAAAATGCCTTAAATCTTTCTGCCTGTCCTGTCAACAAATTCAATTTATCATTATAACGAATGACTTCTTGTCTTGCCTCTGTACAGCTAATTTGTTTTTGCATTACCTTTTGTTGACGAATTTTTAAATCATGTTTCAATACTTCAATCTCATTGTAAATATCTTCATAAAGATTTTGTTTTTCATCAACTTGAGCTTCCATTTGAGTAATTTTAGCTGTTTGTTTTTCAATATCTGCTTCAATAGCCGTTTTTTTCACGATTAAAGCAGATATGCGATTATCTATAGCTTTTAAGATATCTTCTTGATTTACAAACCAATTTTCTAATTGTTTAAATTCTACTTTTTTCTGTGCTAATAATAAAGATAACTCTTGCCAATCTTTTTGCAAACGATTGATATTTTCTGCCAAAGCCACGCGTTTTGCTTCATCATCTTCATATTTATTTTTCGCATCACGTAATACTTTACGTTCACTAGCTAGATAATCTTTTAATTCTAATAACTCACCTTTACGGTGTAAATAACCTGCTTCCTTGCTTTGGCTACTACCACCAGCAATAGCACCACCAGGCTGCAATAATTCACCTTCTAAAGTTACGATACGCAAACGATAATCATATAACTTAGCCAACTTTAAAGCATTATCCACATCATCAACTACTAAAATTCTACCTAATAAAGATTGAGTTATCACTTTATATTCTTCATCAATATTTACAAGTTCATCTGCATAAGCGATAAAACCATGTTTACCTGGTTCAATTTCAGTGCGTTTATTTTTATGTGGCTGAACAGTAGTCAATGGCATAAAAGTTACACGACCAAATTTATTTTCTTTCAAATAATTAATTGCTGATTTTGCAGTATCTGTATCTTTAGTAACTACATTTTGCATAGCAGAACCAAGAGCTACTTCAATAGCTGTAATAAAAGGATCTTCTACCTTTATCAATTCAGCTACAGCACCACAAATACCCTTTTGCCATGATTTATCCGCTTTTAAAACTCTTTTTACAGCTTTGCCAAAGCCTTCATATGATGCTTGCATTTCTTGGAAAAATTTTACTTTTTCCTCTGCCATACGCACATTTTGGCGAGTTTCATTGATAAATTCTGTAGCTTCTTTGCAAACTTTTATAAGTTCATCTAAATTACTTTGTTGAGAATTAATACTTTCTTGTTTAGCCTGTACCTTTTTATTGATATTATCAATCTCTACCTGTAATAATTCCTTAGCTGTATTTTTTTCTATTTTTTCATTAATTGCATTTTTATGCGCACTATGTTGATTTTCAATATTTACATCTATATCAGACATATCTCGCTTTAACAATAGTAATACCTTATTTTGTTCTTCTATCTGCTTGCGCTTTTCATTATCTTGCTCTTGCTTTAATTTAATTTCTTCTTCTTTCGCTTTAATATCATTTTCTACTTTTTGTACACTTGAATTTTCTTCTTGCAGGGCAAGTTCCAATTTATCTGCAGTATTATTAGCAATCTGAGCTTTTCTTTTTAGTTCTTCTCCATCAGCTAAAGATATTTTTAATTCTTCTTTTGTCTGATTTTGTCTTTCCTCTAAACGCTGTTGAGACTGACAACTCTGTCGTATACGCTCTTGTAATAAAGTGGCTTGATTGCGACTGCGTTCTATTTCTTCATGGATTTTTTGATTATTTTCACCAAGCAATTTTATTTTCTGTTCTAATTTATTTATCTCACTTTTTTTAGCGATTTTTTCACTTTCAGAAACAGAAACTGTGGCCTCTAATGAAGCTCTTTCTTGTTCATAACCTTTTATCTCTAAATCCAGTTTATTATTTTCAGCTGAAAGATTTTCATATTTATACAAAATCTGCGTGAGTCTACAATCTTTATATTCTTTATCAATGACATTATATCGTCTAGTTTTATCAGCTTGTTCTTTTAAAGGTTCTAACTGTTTTTCAATCTCACTTACAATATCATTTAAACGTACAACATTTGCCTGTGTATTATCTAATTTTCGTACAGCTTCGCGTTTTCGTTCACGATATTTAGTAATTCCCGCACATTCTTCAAAGAAATATCTTCGCTCTTCTGGCTTTGTATTTAAAACTTCATCTACTTTATTCTGACTAATAACACTTATAGAATTTTTACCCAATCCTGTGTCGGCAAATAAATTATAAATATCCTTTAAACGACATTTTGTTTTATTGATTAAAAATTCACTTTCACCGGAACGAAATATGCGTCTTGTAATCATTACTTCCTGAAAATCTATAGGCAATTTACCATCACTATTATCAAAAGTAACGGAAACTTCCGCTGCACCAAGAGGTCTTCTTGTGGAGCTACCTGTGAAAATAATATCTTCTGCCTTATTTCCACGCAAATTGCGCACATTTTGTTCCCCTAAAACCCAACGAATGGCATCTGTAATATTACTCTTACCACTCCCATTAGGCCCTACAATTGCTGTTATGCCCTCATCAAATTCTACTTCTAATTTATCTGCAAATGATTTAAATCCATACGCTTCTAATCGCTTTAACAGCAAAGTTTTCACCGTCCATTGTTGTTTCTATTTCATAAACTACTATCTATCTATTGTTATTTGAACTGTTACATCAGCACCAGGTAAAACTTTATCTTTTAATTCATCAGGGAAAGAAATTTTTGCTGCTGTAACTAAATTTTTATTTTCTTCATCTTCACTATCTTGATGTGTTACCTCTAAGACAGTACCTGTTAAATCCATATCATCAACAGAATAATGCACAAATTGACCTTGATGTACTTTAGCATATTGTTCTTCTGTAAGTGGTGCTTCTACCCATAAATTTTTAGTATTACCCACATTGATGAATACATCGCCTCGTTTTAATTCATTACCTTGTTTAAAATCAGTTAAATATATAATACCACTAACTGGAGCTGTAATATCGGCAAAATTATCATCAGATTGAGCTTGGTCTAAAGCTGCTTTTGCTTGATTTAATTGAATTTGAGCTGTAGCTAATGCTTCTGATAATTCTTTAGATGGAGCAGAAGAAACACTTGCTTGTTGTTCTACAACTTGTGGTGTACTTGCTGCCGCTAAAGCACTTTGTGCTGCTGCATATTCTGATTGTGCTTCCGCATATTGTGTCGCACTTACAGCACCTATAGAATATAATTTATCCATCTTCTGTTTATTTGCTGCGGCTGCATCTAATCTAGCTTGAGCTGCTGCTACATTTCCTGTCGAAGAACTTGTAACTACTGGCTGACTTACTACCATAGAGGCTTTTACTTGTTGCTCTAAAGTATCATAATTTACTTTTGCTTCGTCATATGCCTTTTGCAAAGCTTCAATTTGTTCAGGTGTTACAACTACTTTCATTTTAGCAATAACTTGACCTGCTTCTACCTTATCACCATCATTTACTAAAAGCTCTGTCAATGTTCCATCATTTTGAGCTATAACCATAACTTTAGAACTTGTGAGTTTTGCATCATTAATATTAATAATTCCTTGTCCCTGGTTCCATTTATATACACCAAAAATAGCTACAACAGCTATAAGTAGAATTATAGGAACACTATAAATTATAAATGGTTTTATTTTTTTTGTAATATCTTTTTCCATAATAGTACCTCCCATCTTCAGCAATAAAAAAATCCTTTCTCATTCAACATATATCTAAATAAATGAGAAAGGCTGTATATATTCTTACAGCTAGTATTAAAAATACCACAAAAAGATAATTTATACAACAAAATAGCCCATTTCTAATGAAATTATAACAAAATAATAATATTTATTTTTCTCTTAAATCAAACTAGTTAAATACTTTTTAACGTCCTCAATAGAATAACAAATTGCATCTGGATTTTTAGCTTTTACGGCTTCTTCTTCTATTCTTGTTCCGTACAATACAGAAGCTATTTTTACACCAACTTGTCTAGCTGCATCAATATCAGTTGGTGCATCACCAATATAAATCACTTCATCTGCTGATAATTTATATTCATCGATAACTTCTTGCATCATTTGTGGTTTTATACCACCTTTTATGGAGCCAGTTTTTATTTTATCAAAAAGATTTTCCATTTGATACTGCTTCAAAGATATTTCACAAGTTTTTGCACCTTTACCTGTAGCCAAAATTACAATGAGATTTTTACTTTTCAAATATTTTATTAAATCCACAACACCTGCAAATGGTTTTGGTGTTATTTCTCTATGTAATCTTGCATAAGCATCATATAATCGTTTGCAAGCTTCTTCATAGTCTTTTTCATCTACAAATTTTAAAATGCTACCTTCTTCTATAGGTCCAAATGTATCTGCTATTTCATCATCAGATAATTCTCTATCTATAAAAGGACTTACTGCTTCTCTGATTGACTCAATAACTAATTTTAAAGTGTCTCCTATTGTACCATCAAAATCAAAAATAACTGCTTTTAACATAAATTCGCTGTTTCCAGCATTCACCTCTTTATTCATATTTATATTTATTATCTATCAAATACATAACAAAATCAATTTATTATGTTTAAATATATTAATAAATAAAAAAGTGGTAGATTTTTTCTACCACTTTTTATTGCATATCTTCTATTATCTTTTTTCAAAAGTACCAAATACAATAGGTTTACCATTTTCTACCATATGAGTGCCTCTTGCCCACACATGTTGTAATTGTAAATCTTTATCTAATACTAAAATATCTGCATCACTGTTATTAGCTAAGCAACCTTTTCTTGGATATAATTTAGTAAATTTAGCAATATTGCTTGTAATAATTTTTATAGCATCTGTAATCGCAATATTTTCTTTTTGCATCATATCTCTAAATTCATTTAAAATAGAAATCTGGCTTGCTACACCAACACCAATATTATTTCCAGCTTCATCAAAAATTGGCATACTACCATTACCATCAGAACTCATAGTGATATTTTCAATATTAACACCAGCTTCTAATGCTTGTTTTACAGCTTCACTGGATTTTACAGAATGGCTAGAACCGGACTCTGGGCTAACACTAGAAGTTACGTCCATAATACCGCCTTGTTTTGCCCATTCAATAGCTTCTTTAAATAAGCGTTTATTGCGGTTTACATGAGTTGGAATAATTTGTGTTTTAGGAATTTCACCATTTTTAGTGATTTCATAAAGCATTTTTAAACCATCTTCGCCATCGCCTAAATGCATATTAACTACACCAGCTTTACCGCTAAGCATACCGCCAACACGAGCTTCTGCTGTAATTTGCTGATAAGCTTCTTTTGGAGATTGAGAAGAACGATGATCGCACATAGCAATTTCACCAGTACCAATTACTTTATCAATCAAAATAATATCATTGCGTACACTACCTGTAATTGTTGGTGTTGGAATTTCATAAGAACCAGAATAAATATATGCTGTAATGCCTTCATCTTCAAGACCACGAGCTTTGGCAAGTAAGCTAGCTACATGACGAGTTACACCATCTGTACCTAAAAGACCAAGTACTGTAGTTACACCAGAAGTTGTGATATCTGTTAATTGGATTTCAGGTGTTCTAGTAGCATAACCACCTTCACCGCCACCACCGATTAAATGTACATGAGAGTCAATAAAACCTGGTACTACATAATTACCTTCACAATCAACTACTTCGCAATCATATATTGCTGGTAAAGAAAGACCTTCACCTATCATAGCGATTTTTTCGCCAGCTACTAAAATATCTTTAACTCCTAAATCTTCTGGAGCAATTACATGTGCATTTTTTAATAATGTGAAAAATGTTTTTTTAGTATTCATATAATCAACCTTCTTTTATTGTAAAAATAACATAATAAAATGCATTGCCCAAATAGATAATAATGCATTAATTACACAAATTAAAATAATTGCAGGATAATGTTTAGTACTTACACCAGCAATACCTAAACAACGACCCACATTTTGTACAGGATTACCCATCAAATAAATAGCAGGTAAAAGCACTGTTACTTGCATAGCATCTAAAGAACCAGCAGTATATAAGCTCATTGCTACACCTACACCGCCACCCATACTCATTAAAGCAGTAATTAAAACTGTTGCTGCCTCACCAGGAAGACCCCAAAGCCCCATTACTGGCTGGAATACAACGCCAATTAATTGTAAAAGACCTGTAACATCTAAAATACGAATAATTACAAATGCCATCATTACATTTGGTAACAAACTAGTAGTACCAATAGTAAAACCCTTTCTAGCACCATCAATGAATAAATCCAAAATTGTTTTTTTCTGAATAACTTCTACTTTATTGTCGCTCATTTATCTTACCTCACTTATTGTCCAATAAATTTAAAATATAAACGCATTAAATTTGCACCCACAATTTTAAATACAAAAATTACAAGTAAAGGTACGATAATTGGTGCAAGTAAAATACTAAAAGCAGCAGCACCAGAAGAAAAGTAATTTGTTACAAAAGCACTACCACTTGTTTGATAAGTGATGATAACAGAGCGTTCTTTATCTGTTAATTTTCCTTCATCAACTAATTCTTTAACCATACCAGCAGCAGCATCTGTACTTTGCATATTAGCAATATTTGCAAGTGCAGAAACACCTGGTACACCAAGTAAAGGTTTTAATAATGGGTTCATTAATTTTTGAGCAGCCTTCAATCCACCCAAACCATCAATGACATTTACAATCCCTAAAGCTAAAATAACAGCAGGAATAAGTTCTAAAGCAAATAAAAAGCCATCTTTAGCACCGCTACCGCCAGCACCTCTAAAGCTCATAGCTTTATCAGTTGGTATCTGTCCAAAACTACCATTCAATACATTGAAATCTAAAGCACGTAAAACTCCATCAGACGAAGAAAAGATCCCTGAAAATAATAAAATTGCCAACACAAAAACTACATAACCATACCATGGCACAGAGATTTTTACATCATTATTTTTCTGTTTATCCATTTGTATCTCTCCCTAATAAAATATTTCACTATTTTATTATATGCAATTTTCGTGCCAACAATTTAATAGATACAACAATCTAATATAAAAGTACTTTTGTGTTTTATTATAAAAACTTAATGGGAATTTTATAAAACTTAAAATATAAAATTCCCATTAAAATCATTTTAAGGATAATCCTAATTTATAAAATTTTATACCTGAAACCTCAAACTCTCGATTAATTCTTCGTTTATCACCTGTATAACTATCAGCTTTTACTATAACATAATTATTAGACTTACAAACAAAATCGCCATCAAATTCTGGTAAATGTATTTCTGGCATGTGTATACTTGTATATTTTTCTGCTAATTTAGAAATACATTCTTCTCTTAGTAATTGCATTAAGTTATTCCATTTAGGATTATATAAAATATAGCCTAAACGTATTCCCGCACCACAAAACTTAGAATATGAACCAATTACAAAAACATTTTCAGGTATTTCTCTATTACTATCTCTCAATATTTTAGCTGAATAAGTTTCATCAACAATAGTATATTTAGCATATTCATTTCTATCTTGAAGTACTTCATGCTCAAAAACATTATTATATTTATCAGTAACATAAAACAAAGAATTTTCTTGTGGTAATTTTAAAGGATAATCCCCTAAAACAAATTTTTCATTTTTAAACTCATAATCTACTAGAAAAATTCTCTTTTCTTCAGGTGTTTCCTCAGGTCGAGGATATAACAAACCATTAGTCAGTACTTCTACCAAACCCCATGAAGGATTTTCAATATAAGCATATTTAGGTCGAAGGGCTTCAAAAATAATTCTCACTGCATTTTCACAGCCGTTAGTTAAGATAAAACTATCCCTTGATAAATTATATGTCTGTGCAAAATTTTTATATGCCTCAAACATATCTGGATATGTTCTTGCTTCTGTGTCAGCTAAAGCTTCGCAAGTAACAGGTTCATCTTTTATTGACCATGGTTTTTGTCTATCTTCTTTAAAATAATCTCTGCGTTTAAACATAATAATTATCCTATCTAATTATAGTTTTACAGATTTAAATTCATTTACAAAATCAACAATATAATCAAGCAAAGCTACTTTCATATCTTCGCCCCATTGTTTATTTGCACTATAAGAATCACTTCCGCCATAGCCACCGCTATTTACCACTTTATCTACACTGCGAATTACTTTTATAGTTGCGCCTTTAAAATCAACTGCATTTAAATGTATATTTTTTAATTTATCCGATAAATGATTTACCTTTGTTTCCATTAAATCATCTTTATTTATTAAATTTTCATCAATAGCCATAATCATGGAAACTTCTTGTCCATCACCATGACCACCTTTCCATTCAGGATTGAGCATTGGAGCAAGTGACCACCAATCAATTTGAGCACAAAGACAACCTTTTTTATTCGCTTCTAATGCTACTTTATCCAAAGCAGGAGTATTACCACCATGACCATTTAAAAATACAAATTTCTTCACGCCATGACGACTTAAACCATCTACAATACCTTTAATAACAGCATATAAGCCATCAAAACCAATATCAATAGTTCCCGAAAATTCCACATGATGTGTAGCTATACCAAAAGGAACTGTAGGCACAATCAAAACTTCTGTGCGTTTTTCTATCTGTTTAGCAAAATAATCAGGAATTAAAAAATCTGTTCCCAAAGGACCTACAGGGCCATGTTGTTCTGTACTTCCAATAGGAATAATTGCTACTAAATCATCTTTTGCGAAAGCTCTTTTTGCTTGTTGCCAATTTAAATGTGCTAAATACATAATTAATACCTTCTTTATTCATTAAAATCAAATTAACATTTTTCTAAATCATCAAAATGACGTCTGATTGTTTCTGCTGATGCAGGTTTTGTACACAAGCTCACTACAATCAATACCACCATAGCAATAATCCATGCCACGATTAATGGATTGAAACCAAATGTTAAAGATGTAAAAGTAGTTGTCAATAAAATATATACGATTTCACCAACGATTACAGACGCAAATGCACCAATTTTTGTTGCACGTTTCCAATAAAGACCAGCTAAAATCGGAGCTGCCCAAATACCTAAACCACCAAAAGAGAATAAAACTAATTGAAAAATTGAAGATGGTTTATAAATACCAATACAAATAGCTAATACGCCCAAACCAACTGTTACATAACGAGACATAATAAATGCATCTTTATCTGTAGCTTCTTTATTAAATATTTTTTGATATAAATCACGAGTTACAGCACTTGTGGAAGTAATTAATACACCACTTACAGTTGACATACCTGCAGAGAAAATACCAGCTACCATCAAAGAAGAAATTACAGGATGAACGCCTGCTTGTAAAATAAGAGGTACGATAAAGTCTGTATCTGTTCCTGTGAGATTAGGGAAAGACATTCTACCCGTTACACCACACCATTCAATGAGTGTAGCAGAAAACCACATACCTAAAGTTCCCAATAATACTGCTTTAAACATTACATTGTAATTTTTCATAGTGAAAAATTTTGTAAATAAATGTGGCTGTCCAATTGTAAAGAAACTCCACATGATGATCATAGAAACATAATTTTGCCATGGCATAGAATTATTTTGTCCAGGATGAGATAATAAACTCATATCAGTATCTGCTAAATGCTGATTAATTACTTCAAGACCTCCACCTAATTGCAAAGATACAAAGAAAGTAACTACAGCTGTTGCTACCATTAAAATACCCTGAATAACATCTGTAATCATAATACTTCTAATACCACCTGCCATACAATAAAGTATAACAGTTATACCCATGACTACAATACCAACCCATTCTGGAGCACCAGTATATGTTTTAAAAATAATTCCAGCTCCAATTGTTTGCGCTCCCATCATTGGTACTAAGAATAAAATCATAATAATAGCCAATAATGCACGCATTAAAGTGGACTCATATCTATCAGATATGTAATCTGCCATAGTAAGCATACGATAACGATGACCCAAACGAATTAATCTTCTACCAACAAGTAAAGCAGGAATAACCATACTAAAAGCAATACCTGGCACAGATACAGACATTCCAGCATAACCTACTTTATAAATAGTTCCTGGCACACCCATAAATGTACTCATACTATATTGAGTTGAAAAATATGCAAGACCACTAAGCAAAGCTCCTGCCTTACCACTCATTGTGAAATAATCTCTAAGAGTTCGAGTTTGCTTTGTAGCATAATAACCGATATAAGTCAATAAACCAAAATAAGTAATAATAACAGCTAAAAATGGAATAATATTATTATCTAATGAATGTGTCATTTAAATCACTCCTCATCATCAAATTCTTTATACTCTGGTCTTTTTTTACAACTTTGCCACCATAAAAATATGAGTATAATAACTACTAAACCATGAAAAATCCATCCAAAGATGAATAACGGAGTTCCCAAAAATGAAGGAATGTATTCAGTGGCATAATACCAAGGAAATGGCAACATTATTAACACATACATAAATAAAAAAATAAAAGTCCATTTCTTTTCAAAAGAATTACTAAATGGGTTCATAATAAAACCTCCCTTATCAGTATATAAAGTTTCACTAATATAATCATGCAATTTCCATGCCAAGTAAACATTTGTACATAGAAGAACCAAGAAACACTTAAAAATCATAACCTTTTATAAATTGATAAATACCATTTATTTTGATAATATAGGGTATATTATTATAAATTACCATTAAATTCCCATTAGGAGATAAATATAAAATGAAAAAATTAGTCATCATTTCTGTAGGATATAATACTGCTCATACTATTTATGAACAATTATGTAATATTCTTTATTCCTCAGTAGATATCAAATATTATTATTCATCTTCGCCTCCACCAACAAACTTAGAAGTTGACTTAATCCTCTATTCCAGCGAATATGCATTTGAAAGAATTAATTTTCGCCCTGCAAATGTACCTTATATTATTGCACGACGCTCTATAAATTATCATGAAATTGGCAAACTATTTAAACTGCCTAAATATAGTGATGTATTATTAGTTAATGATTCTAAAGATAGTGCAGAAGAAACTATTTTATTATTGCAAGCATTAGGTATAGACCATATAAACTATTATCCTTATTATCCTGGAATAGACAATTATCCTAAATTAAAAATAGCTATTACTCCTGGCGAAACTGAACATGTTCCGGGATTTGTAAATCATATTATTGATATAAAAACTCGCTTAGTTGATATTACTTCTATCATTGAAATTCTCACTCATTTTGATATTTTAGATAAATTCGCTAATATTTTATCAGCTAAATATATTCAAGATATTATTAAATTAATAAAAACAGGTAATAAATTATTAAAAGATAGTAGCAAAATGAAAGAAAGATTTAAAACCGTCATCAATAATGTTCATGATGGATTAATAGCTATCAATAAAGAAAATAAAATATCTGTTTTTAATCCTATTGCTGAAAAAATCTTTGCTCAAAAAGCGACGAAATTAATTGGGCAAGATAGTGAAAATTTCTTAGATGATACTTTTTTCCAAACAGTAAATAATCCTCGAAAAGAAGGTATATTAAAATTGCCTTCTCATGAACTTTTAATATCAGAAATTCCCCTCTATGCTAAAAACAGCGATAATGGCAAATTATTTGTATTAAAAGATGTATCCGAAATTCATCGCCTTGAAGAATCAGTACGTCGTCGTTTATACCAAGAACAAAATATTGCACGTTATGATTTTTCTCATATCGTTGGTAAAAGTCCAGCACTACAAAAAGTATTATCACTCGCGCAAAAAATGGCAAAATCCGACTCTACAGTATTTATCCAAGGTGAATCTGGTACGGGTAAAGAATTATTAGCTCAAAGTATTCACAATGCTTCCAATCGCAGTTCAGGACCTTTCGTCGCCATTAATTTTGCTGCACTTTCAGAAACACTTTTAGAATCAGAATTATTTGGTTATGTAGAAGGTTCTTTCACAGGTGCTAAAAAAGGCGGTTCTTCGGGTTTATTTGAAGCAGCTCATAAAGGAACATTATTTTTAGATGAAATTGGTGATGCCCCTTTGCCATTCCAAGTGAAATTATTGCGTGTCCTTCAGGAACGTCAAATTCGTC
>ERZ791680.124-NODE-124-length-91741-cov-4.194926_pt1 | contig 91741 bp, 100 predicted proteins | sample MGYA00510051_ERZ791680 | MGnify/ENA primary metagenome ERZ791680 (study PRJEB30046, sample SAMN00715238) | human gut metagenome | study: EMG produced TPA metagenomics assembly of the A metagenome-wide association study of gut microbiota in type 2...
GTGAAATCACAATTTATTCTTGTAGCCTGCCGCTGATACCGTCTGGATTGGTTTTTCCTTTCTTTTTGTTCCCTTTAATTAGCCATGAACTGTTTCATGCCCTGGCTTTTCGCGCCCGGATTGTCGTTTCCGTAGCCCTCCAAGAGGTTGATAACGCCCCAAATGCCAAGACCTGCTCCGAGAGCGATAACGAGTGTCTGCAAAACGCCTACTGCGCTGTTGAAAAATGCCATAATATAACTCCTTTCTGCCGCTGTGCGGCTGCCCGAAAAAGGGCATAAAAAACGGCGGTCAGTTTTCGATAACTGCCGCGGTCATAAGTCCCCGCGCTGCGTTTGTTGCTGCTGCGCGGCGGTATTCAGTTGTAGGGTGCGGCTTCCTGCCGCGATACGCGCAAGGAGTAGGGGCGCGTACCATGTAGCCCGTGTTTATTATTTTTACTTTAAGCTCCCTCCTTTTCAAAAAGCGGTGTGTAGACAGGCTTAATGCCGTACTGCCGTTCCCGGACAGCTTCGATATACTTGATATAGGAAATACCTGCCTGTCTTGTCCTGCGTTCCTGTTCCCGCTGCATTTCCTCGGCGGCTTCCATAAGCCCGCTGATAGCTCGGATTAGCTGCTGTTTTGCCTTTTTCTTTCTGATACGCTTATTCATTCTGCGTCCTCCTGCAAATCTGCTTCGTCAACTTCGTAATAGTCAAATACCTCGTCCGGCTTTACGATTGCAGGACGGCGGCGCAAGTGCTTTTCCATGTCAAAGGCATTTTTCTTGTCAAAGTCGGAAAGGTACTTGTACTTCGGGTGTTTGGTAATATCGTATTTTTCGGAGAAGAACGGGCGCACCCCGCGTAACTGCAAGATACATTTCCCGCCGTCCATGACCGCAATTTCATCTTCGCTCATAAGCTGCTTGCCTAACTTCTGATAGTTCAGCCCGTGGGAAAGCTCCCGTCCTCTTGTTTCGGAAGTATTGAAGCTGTCAATCGTTTCTTTCCCCAAGATTTCCGACATTTCTTTAAGGGTCGTTTTCTCCTTGCCGCCCAAAAACAGGGTCGTATCGCAGTTGCCGACAATGGTATCGGCGTTGTCCTTGTAGATAGCCTTTAGCTGCGACTGGCTCTGCAAGATGATGGACGCGGAGATTTCACGGCTTCGGATAGTGGCAATGAGCTTTTCAAACTTCGGTATCTGCCCGATATTTGCAAACTCGTCAAGCAGACAGCGCACATGAACAGGCAGCCGCCCGCCGTACACATCATCTGCCTTGTCACAAAGCAGATTGAAAAGCTGTGTGTAAAGGATTGATACAACAAAGTTAAAGGTGTCGTCGGTGTCGGAGATAATAACAAAAAGCGCGGTCTTTCGGTCGCCTAAGGTGTCAAGCTCCATTTCGTCGGTTTCCATCAGCTCGCGCAGTTCCCGAATGTCAAAGGGGGCAAGACGCGCACCGCAGGAAATGAGGATAGAGCTTCTTGTTTTTCCGGCAGACAGCAAAAACTTCTTGTACTGGCGCACCGCAAAATGTTCCGGGTCTTTTTCCTCCAAGCGTTCAAACATGAGGTCAACGGGGGATTGAAATTCCGGGTCGTCCTCGCGGGCTTCCGACGCATTTATCATTTCAAGCAGCGTCGTAAAGTTTTTCTCGTTCTCCGGGGCTTCGTACCAGATGTAGCCGATAAGGGCGCAGTAAAAAAGCCGTTCCGATTTCACCCAAAAATCCTCGCCGGATTTTTCCCCGTCGCCTTTGGTGTTGGCGATAATGGTATTTACCAGTTTCAAAATATCCTTTTCGCTGCGCAGATAGGCAAAGGGATTGTACCGCATGGATTTCTTGAAATTGATGGTGTTTAGCACCTTGATTTTGTACCCGCCCCGCTGCAAGAGCTTCCCGCACTCGATTAAAACCGTTCCTTTTGGGTCGGTTACAACATAGCTGCTGTGCATTTGCATTAAGTTGGGCTTTACAAAAAACCTCGTCTTGCCGCTGCCGGAGCCGCCGATTACAAGTACGTTTTTGTTTCGTGCATATTTCGGGTGCTTCGGGCGGCTACTCATCATCAGCCTTTCGGTCTGCGTCAGCAGCACGTTATTTTCAAACATGGGGTCGATATATGGCTTTATATCCTCGGCATTGCCCCAACGTGCAGAGCCGTACTCCATGCCCTTACGGTATTTCTTTGCGTTCTTGCCTTTCACATAGACCGCAAGCCGGATAACGACAGCCCCGACAATGCCGATAAGCAAATCCATAGGGGCAAAACTCGGCAGGGCATTTGAAAAGGCGGCAGAAAAGCCACTGCCAATGGAAAGCAGCTTGCCGGAGAGGTCAGCCCCCGGCGAGAGCCGCACCGCCTGTCCGACTTTATCAAAGAGATACACAAAGAGCAGATAGGGGGCGTTTAGGATAAGCAGCTTCTTGATATTCGGCTTCATAGCGATACCTCCCTGTCCTTGTGTTTTGTCTTTTGACGGTTCGCATTAAGCTGCTTTGCTGCGTCCCGGAATGTGGCAAGTGCCTTTCGGATAGAGGGCTTTTGCTCCTGTGTCAGCTTCTTTGCGGAAAACTCCTTAAAGGCTGCGGTCAGAGCGTCCGCGTCCCGCCCCTTGAAAAAGACGAGATAACGGGGCGGCGTTTCGGTGCTGTCTTTCTTTAGGGCAAAGTCGATACCGTATTTTTTTGCCGTCTGCTCAAAAGCTTTGATATTGCCCTCGGTTATCTCAATGTTGGATAGCCCCGCGTTCTGTTTCGCAAGCTGCTTTAGGGTCTGCTTCCCGTGGGGCTGTTTTTCCTGCTGCTTTTTTGCCTGTGCAAGCATGGCTTTGATTGCCTTTTGCAGCATTTCAGCGGTCAGCTTTGCTCCCTTGACAGAGAGCGCAACCACTTTTTCGTTGATTTCGTCCTGCAATGTTTACCGTCCTCCTTTCCCGGTAGTGATAGTGTTAGGGTGGCACGCCGCTTTTGGGCGTGAAAAAGGGGCGTCCGTTCTTCACGCCGCCCCGTTAAATCCGTACCCGCAGCCCGTTCAAGTCCTCGGCGCGGATACCTACAAGATACCAGTTGTCCCCGTACTCAATCCGGGTCGGCTTCCATTTGCCGCCTGTGAATACGTCCATGCACTCGCCGCAATGCAAGCCGCCGTAATAGTCGGCAATATCAAAGCGAATATCGTAGCGGTCAGCGGTTTCGTCAAAAATCAAAGCTCCTGTTTTCTGTGCCATGTGGTAAATCCTCCTTTTTTCGTTTACAGGCTTTCGCCCTCGTTGTAGGTGTAGTAGTCCGGGTCGCCGTACTTCGGCTTCCTCGGTGCAAGTGCGCCGCTTGCCATATCGTGAGCGACAAGGGAAGTATAGTAGCTGTCAATGGTAGACGGGGCATTGAAAAGCACCGCCTTTAGGTACTGCTTGATGTTGCGGATTTTCGTGGTGTTCTCCTGCATACAGTCAAGCACAAAGCGGATATGTTCGCTGTTCAGCTTCATAAACTTTGACTTCACAAGCTCGGCGGGGTAATCGTCCCCGGCAATACGGATTTTCTTTCGTGCCGTACAGACGGTTTCAAGCATAAGGTCAACAATCTCATTCAGACGGTCGCGGTCAAGGCTTCTGTCCTGCAAGAGAATGTCATAGGCGATATTGTCTTTGATAATTTCCTCATACACTCTGTAAGCGTCGTTCCTTTCCGTTCTTTTCCGTTCCGGCGGCTCTGCCGCTTCGTCCCCGTCATAAGGCAAGGGATTTAGGGAATGGATAGGAATGGAATGGGTAATTGATAAATCCGTATTTGATTTTTCTTTTTTTGGTAAGTTAGTTCTTGATATATCTTTATTTAATTGCGTTGGATTTTCCGACGTCGGATTATCCGTTGTCGGATTTTCCAATATCGGGTTATCCGCTGTTGGATTTTCCAATACCGGGCAATCCAATTCCGGCGGCTGCGGCTGTTCGTAAATGGTGTACTCGATAGCGGTCATTTTGCCTTTCTCGTCGCGTCCCTGCCGCCTTGTGATATATCCGGCTTTTTCAAGCTCCCAAACGGCGGTACGGATAGCGTCGATACTTTCCCGGTTGATGTAGGACAGCCCCGAAAGGGTATAATCCCAATCCTCCGGCAGGGACAGCATTTGAGATAACAGCCCCTTTGCCTTTAAGGAAAGCTCCTTATTGCGTAAGTGGTGGTTGCTCATTACGGTGTAGCCTGTGTTGCGTTCCACACGGAAAACTGCCATAGCTTCATCACTCCTTTGCTTTAGATTTGTTGCGCAGTAGAACGCGGATTTTGAGGGGTAAGGTATCTTTTCCTTGCTTCCTCTGTTTTGCGTTCTGTAAGCCCGATAAATCAAGGCTTTTTTTGCCCCTACTGCGTAACATGAGGGCATAAAAATAGCGGCGTTCCTGTTCTCCCAGTGAGAGAGTGAGAAACGCCGCTGTGCGGGTCGCTATTTCATTTCTTCTGCTATCAGTTCTTGCATGACTTCTCCAAAGTCTGCCATGAAAGAAAAGATGAAGTATTCCAAAACGTCGGGGTCTGCGTCCATAGGCTCGGCTTCCTCTGAAAAAGGCAAGCCCATTAGCCCATAAAGCAGTTTGATGATTTTGAACAGCTTGCCCCGGTCGGTGGGGTTGTTCATGGTTACAAGTACGTTGGTAAGGCGGTTGATTGTTTCCATGTCGCCGCCTGTCGTTACCCATACCATTTCCGCGAACGGCTGCGTGATTGCCCCGGCGACAAGGTTTATCTTATCCTTGCCGATTTCGCCGGACGGAAGTATAATACCCTTAGTCAAAAGTTCGTTTTTCATGTCGTCCTCCTTATATTCTGTGGTGCTAAAATGGTGCCCGGTCTTACAAAAACACCTTATGCGGAGATATGACAAGAAAAATGAAGATATGCGGAAAACCTTGATTTTAAGCCATTTTCACATTGGTTTATAAACATTTGTGAGGACTTATAAAAGGTTTGGCGTCTATCAAATCAATAAAAAATACTATATAATAGAAACAAGATAAAAAAATCCGACTTTTATAGTCGGATTTTTTTATCTTATATCAGGTCAAGGGCATGATGCCCTTGCAGGGGTTTGGGGACAGCGTCCCCAGAGAAGAAAAAGGTCTTCTTTACCCTTCCAGATGCTCGGTGTCATCCACATCCAACGCCTCAACCAGCTTTACCTCCGGATTCTTCTGCATGAAATTGTTTAGCGTGTACTGGTTCGCGAACAGCAGAATCGGACGCTCAAAATGGTCATAAACCAGAGTGCTTCTTGCTACCACATAATCCTTGACATCCTTGGGAGAACCGGGCGCAACCCAACGCGCTACCTGATATTCCAGGGGTTCCATGCGGATTTCGGAATTATATTCATTCAATAAGCGATACTGGAATACCTCAAACTGCAGCTGTCCAACCGCACCCAGAATGACATCATTAAATTCATTGTGGTATACCTGAATTGCGCCCTCCTGTGCCAGTTGCTGTACACCCTTCTGGAACTGCTTCGCCTTCAAGGAGTTCACAGGGCGCACGCGGCAGAACAATTCGGGCGGGAAGGTCGGCAGGGGTTCAAAGAACAGCTTTTCCTTGCGGTCTGTCAGCGTATCCCCAATCTGGAAGTTGCCGCTGTCGTAAATACCGATGATATCGCCTGCAATGGCAGTTTCCACGGTTTCTCTGTCATTCGCCATCAGATGTGTGGATTGGCTCAGCTTCATCTGCTTGCCTGTACGGGAAAGGGTTACGCTCATCCCTCTGGTAAACGTACCGGAGCAGATGCGGAAGAATGCCAATCTGTCACGGTGCGCAGGGTTCATGTTCGCCTGAATTTTGAAAATGAAGCCGCTGAAGAAATCATCATTGGGGTTGACCTCGCCTGTAGTAGTCTTTCTAGTACCGGGAGCAGGGGACCATTCCAGGAAATGATGCAGGAAGGGCGTTACACCAAAATCCGCCAGTGCAGAGCCGAAGAATACGGGAGACAGCTTGCCGTCCTTGATTGCCTGCAAATCAAAGGGATTGCCTGCGCCGTCCAGAAGCTCCATCTCACTACGCAGGATATCCAGATTCGCATCAGAAATGATACCCTCCAGCGTATCACCGAATACACCGTTTGCACCAAGCGCAATCACGCCATCCTTTTGCTTATAAAGATAAACCTTGTTTTCCAGTCTGTCATAAATGCCTTCAAAGGTCAGACCGTTGCCGATAGGCCATGTGACAGCGGTGGAGGGTAGACCTAACGCATCCTCCAAGTCCGCCATACAGTCCAGTGGGTCCTTGGACTGACGGTCTAATTTGTTAATAAAGGTAAAAATAGGGATTTCACGCATGGAACAGACCTTGAACAGCTTTACAGTCTGTGCTTCGACACCCTTTGCCGCATCGATAACCATAACTGCGCTGTCTACAGAGGTCAGGATACGATAGGTGTCCTCACCAAAGTCATTATGCCCCGGAGTGTCCATGATGGAAACAACCTTATCATCATATTCAAACTGCATAACGGAGGAGGTAACGGAAATCCCTCTCTGTTTTTCAATTTCCATCCAGTCGGATTTTGCAAATTTGTTTTTCCCTCTTGCCTTTACCGTACCTGCTTCGCGGATTGCACCGCCGTGCAGCAGCAGCTTTTCCGTCAATGTTGTTTTACCGGCATCGGGATGGGAAATAATCCCGAAAATACGCCGCTTCTGAATTGCATCTGCATTACTCATATATTTCTTTCCTTTCTTTCGTGGAATAGGGTATTTTTTGTTATATTTGAATACACATTATTTCTATTTTACCCGAATTTCCACAAAAATGGAATACAAAGATAGGAAAAAAGTGCAGGAGAGAGAAAATTTTCATGTTTTTCGGGAAAATACATTGACGCGAGAATGTCTTTGGACTAAAATAAGAACGTTAGGAAATGTAACAAAAATAAAAAATTTTGGAGGTAATGAAAATGAAATTTACAAGCACAGATAAAGCACCCGCAGCACTGGGTCCCTATTCTCAGGCAGTATCCGTAAACGGTCTGCTGTTCACATCCGGTCAGATTGCACTGGATCCCGCAACAGGTGAAATCGTTGGTTCCGATGTTCAGGCACAGGCTGAACAGGTTTGCAAAAACCTGGCTGCAGTTCTGGAAGCAAACGGTCTGACATTCACAGATGCTGTAAAAACAACATGCTTCCTGGCTGATATGGGCGACTTCGCAGCATTCAACGAAGTTTACGGCAAATACTTCACAGGCAAGCCTGCACGTTCCTGCGTAGCAGTTAAAACACTGCCTAAGAACGTACTGTGCGAAGTTGAAGTTATTGCAGAAATGAAATAATTTCAGTTAAAATTCCGATTTTAGCTGACAGAGAAGTCCTTGTCCCAGACAGGGACTTCTTTTTTGTATGAAAAAGAGAATTACAAGAAAAATTGACAGGGGAGAGTCTGGTAAAAAAATACTCCCTTTTGTATAATAGAGAGCAGAGTAAAAAATCGGAAAAGAGGTGAGGTCATGTTTGATATTCAGGAGGAATTGAAAAAGCTGCCCCAAAAGCCGGGAGTTTATCTGATGAAGGATGAAAACGGGCATATCATTTATGTGGGGAAGGCAGTGAATTTGAAAAACCGCGTGCGGCAGTATTTTCAAAGCAGCCGCAATCAGACGGCAAAAACACGTTCCATGGTGCCGAATATCCGCGAATTTGAATATATCGTAACGGATTCCGAAATGGAAGCGCTTCTCTTGGAATGTAACCTCATTAAAAAGCATCATCCCTATTATAATATTCTTCTGAAGGATGACAAAAGCTATCCTTATATCAAGGTGACGGTGCAGGAGATGTTTCCGCGCATCTTCATCACACGCCGAATGGAGAAGGATAAGGCAAAATATTATGGGCCGTTTACGGATGTGCTGGCGGCGAAGGAAACCGTCGAAACCCTGCATAAGCTGTTCCCAATCCGTAAATGCAAGAAGGTATTTCCGAGGGATATCGGGAAGGAACGTCCTTGCCTGAATCACCATATCGGGCAGTGCATTGCGCCATGCAGCGGAAGGGTTCCCCCTGAGGAATATCAGGTCTATATCAAGGATGCTATGGATTTTCTGGAAGGAAAGCACCATACTATCATGAAGAAAATGGAGCAGGAAATGCTGACGGCATCGGAAAATATGGAATTTGAAAGGGCGGCGGCACTGCGGGATAAAATTGCCGCGATTAAAAGCGTTGCGGAAAAGCAGAAAATTTCCAACACCGGTCTGGGGGATGCGGATGTCATCGGCTTTGTGCGTGCGTATGAGGAATGTCTGGTGCAGGTGTTCTTTATCCGTGGCGGCAAAATGACAGGACGGGAGAATTTCACCCTGACTGCCTTTGCAGAGCAGAGCCGCGCGGAGATTCTGACGGCATTTGTTAAGCAGTTTTACAGCGGCACTGCCTATATCCCGAAGGAAATCATTTTGCAGGAAGGGCTTGTGGCAGAGGAAAGCGACCTGATTGCGGAATACCTTTCCGAGAAACGAGGCAGTCGTGTGACCTTAACCGTTCCCATCAAGGGAGAAAAGCATAAGCTGACGGAGCTGGCGCATAAGAACGCGATGCTCATTTTCGAGCAGTTTGGCGAAAAGCTGAAACGAGAGGAGCAGCGAACGAAGGGCGCAATGGAAGAGCTGCGGCAGGCACTTTCTCTGCCAAACGAGCTGAAACGCGTGGAAGCGTATGACATTTCCAATACGCAGGGCTTTGAATCGGTCGGCTCGATGGTTGTGTTCGAGGATGGGCGCGCCAAAAACAGCGACTACCGCAAGTTTAAGATTAAAACCGTTGTCGGGGCAAATGATTATGCCTCTATGAAGGAGGTCATCACGCGCCGCCTGAGCCATGCCATCAAGGAAAACACAGAGGGCAAAACCTCCAGCTTTACCCGCCTGCCCGATTTAATCCTGATGGATGGCGGCAAAACACAGGTACACGCCGCAGAGGAGGTGCTGCTTGCCTTCGGGATGGATATCCCTGTCTGTGGTATGGTAAAGGATGACAGGCACCGCACCAGAGGACTGCTGTTTCATGAGCAGGAAATCAGAATTCCCCTGACCTCGGAGGGCTTTAAGCTGGTGACGCGCATACAGGATGAGGTGCATCGCTTTGCCATCACCTACCACAGAAAGCTGCGCGATGAAAGAAATCTTCATTCCGTTCTGGATGATATCAAGGGCATCGGTGAGGTACGCCGCAAGGCTTTACTGCGCCATTTCGGCTCAATCGAAAGGATTGCCGCAGCAGAGGTGGCAGATCTTTTAGAGGTGGATGGCATGACGATTCCTGCGGCGGAGCAGGTCTATCTTTTTTTCCATCGGGAGGAATTGCAAAACGGATGATTTTCGGGTAAGATATATATTTAGGAGATTATTTGATTTTATAGAAAAACGAAAGACGAGGTGAGCCGCAAATGTATTCTGCGGAGTTAAAAAAAATCGTAGAGGTATTTGAACTGGAAAGCGTTTTGCCGGAATTAAGTCTTGAGGGGCGTTCTGTTCTGCGTAAGGAAATTAACCGCCCTGCATTACAGCTGGCAGGCTTTTATGAACGCTTTGACAGCGACCGCTTGCAGGTGATTGGGCGTGTGGAATACAGCTATCTGCTGAGTCTGAACGATGAGGACAGAAAAAATGCCATCCGCCATTTATTTCAGTATCATATTCCCTGTCTGGTGGTTTGCAAGAATCTTGAGATTTTCCCCGAAATGGTGGAATACGGCAGAGAATACAGCATACCTATTTTTCGCACCGCGCAGAATACAACCGACTTTACGGCGGAGTTGATTTTCTGGCTGAGAGAGGAACTGGCAGACCGTGTGATGATGCACGGCGTTCTTGTGGATATTTACGGCGAGGGCGTGCTGATTACAGGTGCAAGCGGCATCGGGAAAAGCGAAACGGCACTGGAGCTGATTAAAAGAGGACACCGCCTGATTGCGGATGATGCAGTGGAAATCAAACGGATTGCCGACAGAAGGCTGATTGGCTCCTGTCCGGAGATTATCCGCTATCTGATTGAACTGCGCGGCATCGGGATTCTGAATGTAAAGGAGTTGTTTGGTGTCGGCTCTGTAAAGGAGCAGAAAACGGTTGACCTTGTCATTAAGCTTGAGGTCTGGGATGGGAAGGCGGATTCCTATGACAGGCTGGGGCTGAATGAGGAATATATGGATATTCTGGGAAATAAGGTGCAGCTGAATACGATTCCTGTGCGCCCGGGCAGAAACGTGGCAATGATTTGCGAATCGGCGGCAATGACAAACCGTCAGAAGAAGATGGGGAAAAATACCGCACAGGATTTTGCAAATCGAATCGGAAAATAAGAAGGTGAAACGATGGAAAGATTGAAACAGGAGCTTCTTGCCTGTCTGGGAGAGGAAGGGCTGAAGCTTCATGAAATGATGAAGGAGCATACGACATTTCGTGTGGGCGGCGCGGCGGATTATTTTATTCAGCCGAAAAGCGCAGAGGAGCTGCGTGCTGCCTTTGAAATTTTGCATAGATATGAAATGCCCGTTCTGGTGATTGGCAACGGCAGCAATCTTCTGGTAAGGGATAAAGGCATCCGCGGCGCGGTGATTCAGATTTATAACCGCATGGCGGAGATTACGATAGAAGGGAATACAATTCATACCAAGGGCGGCGCACTGCTGAGTGCTGTTGCGGCAAGGGCTGCGGATAAGGGTCTGACCGGTCTGGAATTTGCAAGCGGGATTCCCGGCAGCATCGGCGGTGCAGTTGTGATGAATGCAGGCGCGTATGGCGGTGAAATGAAGGATGTGCTGGCAAGTGTGGATGTGCTGACGCAGGATTTAGAAATCAAGACCATTCCTGCGGCGGAGCTGAATTTAGGCTACCGCTACAGCAGCATTCCCGAAAAGGGCTATATCGTTCTGGGGGCAACGCTGCAATTAAAAAAAGGCAACATCGCAGAAATCCGTGGACGCATGGCAGAATTGGCAGAGCAGAGAAGGGCAAAGCAGCCCTTACAGTACCCCAGTGCAGGCAGCACCTTCAAGCGTCCTGAGGGGTATTTTGCAGGGAAGCTGGTGCAGGATGCAGGGCTAAAGGGTAAAACCATCGGTGGCGCACAGGTATCCGAAAAGCACTCCGGCTTTCTGATTAACATCGGCGGCGCAACGGCACAGGATATTCTGGATTTGATTGCGTTCTGCCAGAAGGAAGTCAAGGATAAATTCGGTGTGACACTGGAAACGGAAGTGAAAATCGTCGGAGAAGAATAAGGAGAGATGGGAAAGGTCGGTGAAGGAGTATGCGGTTTGTGATTGTAACGGGGATGTCCGGCGCAGGGAAAACCTCTGTGCTGAAATTTCTGGAGGACATCAATTTTTTCTGTGTAGATAATATTCCCCCTGCATTGCTGCCGAAGTTTGCGGAGCTTTGCTATGAGCAGGAGGGTGAAATCGAGCGCGTTGCCATGGGGATTGATATTCGTGGCGGGAAGCTGTTTAATGACCTGTTTGAGGTACTGTCTGATTTGCAGCATAAGGGATATGAATATGAGATTTTATTCTTAGATGCCTCGGATGATGTGCTGATTAAACGCTATAAGGAAACCAGAAGAAGTCATCCTCTTTCCAAAAACGGCTCCATTCAAGAGGGAATTCAGAAGGAGCGCGAAATATTGAAGGATGTCAAGCGTAAGGCAACCTATATCATCGACACGAGCCAGATTCTGACCCGACAGCTCAAGGAGCAGATTAACCGTATTTTTGTAGAAAATCAATCTTACGAAAATCTGATGATTACGGTGCAATCCTTTGGCTTTAAATACGGAATTCCTGCGGACAGTGATTTAGTATTCGATGTACGTTTTCTGCCAAATCCCTTTTATATTCAGGAGTTGAAGGAAATGACGGGTAACGACGAACCTGTCAGTAGCTATGTGATGAGCTTTGAGGAAAGCCGAACATTTCTGAAAAAGCTGGTGGATATGCTGGAATTTCTGATTCCGCACTATATTAAAGAGGGCAAGAATAGTCTTGTCATCAGCATCGGCTGCACGGGCGGCAAGCACCGCTCTGTTACCCTTACGAATGCCCTTTACAATGCCCTTGGAAAGGATGGACACACCCTCCTTCTCAAGCATAATGACATTGAAAAGGACAGCAGACACAAGAAATAAGCAAAAAACAGAAAGGAGGGGCAAATTTGTCATTTTCGTCTAAGGTTAAGGGTGAGTTGTCCCTTCATTTTGGAAATGGAAGACATTGTGAAATTGCGGAAATTGCAGCGTATGTTAATATCTATGGACAGATAGCCGTGTTTGGCGGAAATTTTTGTTTAAAAATCCAAACAGAGAATGATTACGCTGTGAAAAAATGCTTTACATTATTGAGAAATACTTTTAATATGATAGCGGATGTATCTGTAAGAATCAGCGGGCAGAAGCGGCAGACTAAGGTGTATACCCTGCTTGTACGCGATGCAGTAGCCATCTTACAGGCAACCGGTATTTTAACAATAGAAAAAGAACAGAAGAAACTGAAAAAGCGGATTTATCCGCCTGTGGTCAGCAGCATCTGCTGTCGGCGGGCATATATTCGCGGCGCATTCATTTCTGTCGGCTCTGTAAATGATCCGGAAAAGAACTACCATCTGGAATTCGTTCTGGCGGATTTGTCTGCGGCGGAGCAGCTGCGGGATTTAATCAATGCCTTCGGATTGGATGCCAAGGTGGTAGAGAGAAAAGAGCATTATATCGTCTATCTGAAAGAAGGTGAACAGATTGTCGATTTGTTGAATATCATGGAGGCACCACTGGCGCTGATGGATTTGGAGAATGTCCGCATCGTCAAGGAAATGCGCAATGATATCAACAGAAAAGTCAACTGTGAAACGGCAAACCTGAATAAGGTGGTCGGAGCGGCTGTAAAGCAATTAGAGGATATCAATTATATTGAGGAAACCATCGGGCTTGCGCGTCTGCCGGAGCAGTTGGCAGAGGTGGCGAGGGTGCGATTGGAATATCCGGACAGAAGCTTGAAAGAGCTGGGTTCTTTCCTCATGACACCTGTCGGAAAGTCCGGTGTCAACCATAGACTGCGTAAAATCAGCAGCATTGCTGAGGCATTAAGAGAAGGGAAGGGTGGAATAGAATGACACAGAAATCAATTACCATCAAGGCATCCTTGGATGCAAGACAGGCTGCGTATTTCGTGCAGACGGCCGGGAAATTTGAATCTGAAATTCAGGTTAGTGTGGATGAAAAAAGAATTAACGCAAAGAGCATTATGGGCACTATCGCGCTGAATATGCAGGAAGGGCAGACTGCCCTGATTACTGCGGACGGCAAGGACGAAGCAGCGGCAGTGGAAGAGCTGGCGGCAGTATTGGCATAATTTTTTTATACAGAGCAGCAATCATTACATACAAAAAACCCTGTCGGAGAATCAACGGCAGGGTTGATTTCTTTCTGCACCTGTGTTATACTGTCAAAGTAACTGAACAAACGAGATGTACCTGCTACGGATACCACCGAAAAGGACCACGAGAGGACCATGGGTATCCCACCATCTCGGTAAATAAAAAACAGGAGGTCTTTTTTTAATGAACAAAAACATTGTAAACACAAAATTTCTGGTTTCCACAGCGCTCATTGCGGCAATTTATGTTGTGATGACATTGGCGATTGCACCACTTAGCTTCGGAATGATTCAGATTCGTATTTCCGAGGTGCTGATGCTGATGGCATTTATCGACAAAAAGTATGCGCCCGGTCTGGTGCTTGGCTGTTTCATCGCGAACTGCTTCAGCCCCTTCGGCATGATGGACGTTGTATTCGGCACAGCCTGCACAGCGGCTTCTCTTGTGGGGATTACGAAATGCAGCAAAACACTGTTCGGCGCAAGCCTTTGGCCTGTGCTTTGCAATGCATTCATCGGCATTGAGCTGTATCTGTTCGGCAGTCCGCTTCTGCTGAGCATGGCAACGGTTGCGTTTGGGGAATTCCTTTCCGTTTCCGTTTTGGGTTATGTTCTGTTCCGTCAGGTTTTGAAAAACAGCACCTTGGTGGAACGCCTGAAAATCGCATAAAATCAAAAAACAGGGACTTTTCCTGCTTTTGGGGCAGGGAGAGTCCTTATTTTTCTGCTTTTATTTTTTTGAAAAAAAGCTCTTGACAAATAAAATCGGGGTGCTATAATCTAACTAACCAAAGAGAGAAACCGATGATTAAGAGGAGTAGCCTTTCAAATCAGCTTTCAGAGAGTTGCGGATGGTGGAATCGCAACAGCGAGAGGATGGGTGAATGGACTTATGAGGGCGGTCGAAAGCGAAAGCGAGTAGTAACCGACGGGAAACGCACCCGTTACCAGAGCGTAACTGTATGGCTGTACAGTGGAAAGAGCGGATGATTTTTTCATCAATTTGGGTGGTACCGCAGGAATATACAAGTCTTGTCCCATAGTAGATTACTATGTGATAAGGCTTTTTTTATTCGGCAAAATCGAGTACCTCGTTCGAGAAAACAGCTAAGACGAGATGAGACGAGACAGAAGGAAACAAAAAACAGTATGAAAAAGTTTATGGCAATGACAATGGCAATGGTGATGGCAGCAATGGCACTGACAGGCTGCGGCAGCAGCAATGCGGCAGATGATAAGGCAAGTGGAGATATTCCCGTTATCGGCATCAATCAGTATGGACAGCACGCATCTTTGGATAACTGTCGAGAGGGCTTTTTGCAGGGTCTGGAGGAAGCAGGTTTGAAGGAAGGCGTGGATTACAAGATTGAATATCAGAATGCAGGCTTTGATGACAACGCCGCAACACAGATTGCACAGAACTTCTCTGCAAAGAATGTTGCGCTGATGTGTGCGATTGCAACACCCTCCGCAACTGCTTGCTATGCGGCGGCAGAGGATAAGGATATCCCTGTTATCTTCACAGCAATTACCGACCCTGAGGAAGCAAAGCTGACCGGTGGCAACATCACAGGCACCAGCGACAAGCTTCCCATCGAAGGACAGCTTGAGCTGATTCGTAAGGTTCAGCCCGATGCAAAAACAATCGGGATTCTTTACACAACAAGCGAACCCAATTCCGTTTCCGCAGTAAAGGAATATCAGGAAAAGGCAGGAGAATACGGCTTCAAGATTGAAGCACTGGGCGTTATGACACAGGCAGAGGTGAATCAGGCAACAGATACGCTGATTTCGAAGGGTGTGGACTGCTTCACAAACCTGACAGACAATAACGTAGTCGGCGTTCTGCCTTCCATTCTGGAAAAAACAAATGAAGCAGGCATCCCTGTTTACGGCAGTGAAATCGAGCAGGTAAAGCTGGGCTGCGTAGCCTCCGCAGGGATTGAATACGTTGCACTGGGCAGACAGACAGGTATGATGGCAGCAAAGATTCTCAAGGGTGAGGCAAAAGCATCCGATATGCCCTACGAAACCATTTCCGAATTTGAAATTTATGTAAATCCCGATGCAATGGCTGCACTGAAGCTGAGTGCAGATGTGGAAAATGCGATTGATGTAACTGCGGAATAAGCGTCCGCATAGAAAGAGGTTCCTTTATGTTTGATTTGATTATCAGCACGCTGACACAGGGCTTTATTTACGCCCTGTTGTCCTACGGCATTTATATTACATATAAAATACTGGATTTTCCCGATTTGACGGTAGATGGCAGCTTTCCCCTCGGGGCGGCGATTACGGCAGTTCTTCTGGTAAAGGGGATGAACCCCTTTCTGGTGCTTGTAGCGGCGCTTCTGGTGGGCGCGGCAGCCGGACTGGTAACAGGTGTCATTCATGTGAAATTCGGTGTCAGAGACCTTCTGGCAGGTATCATCACTATGACGGCGTTGTTCTCCATCAATTTGCAGATTGCAGGCTCCAATCTGGCGGTGGAACGTGCCATCGGCACGATTTATACCTCCGGTCCGATTATGGCTGTGATGGGCAATTCTACCCTGATGATGCGTAAATTTGTAGTATCCCTGCTAGTAGCTGTGATTTTCAAATTCATTCTGGATTGGTATCTTAAGACAAAAAGCGGCATGCTCCTGCGTGCAGTTGGTGATAACAGCACACTGGTCACGACCCTTGCAAAGGATAAGGGCATTGTAAAGATTATCGGGCTGACGGTTGCAAATGCACTCGTTGCCTTCTCCGGTGCGCTGGTCTGCATGGAGCAGAGAGCCTTCTCCAGTACCATGGGGACAGGGCAGATGGTTTTTGGTCTGGCGGCGGTTATCATCGGCACAACCCTGTTCCGTAAGGTTAGCTTTGCGAAGGGCACTACGGCGGTTCTGGTCGGCAGTGTGTTCTATAAGGCTTGTATTCAGGTGGCAATCAGCTTGGGTCTTCCCGCAAATCTGATGAAGCTGGCAACGGCAGTGCTGTTCCTGATTATTTTGATTCTTGGTAATAAACAGAAGGGTGGTGCGGAGCATGCTTGAATTGAAGCATATCAAAAAAATCTATAATCCCGGCACCATTTCCGAAACACTGCTGTTTGAGGATTTTAATTTGACTGTGCCCGACGGCGAATTTGTTTCGATTGTCGGCAGTAATGGATCGGGCAAAACCTCCATGCTGAATATCATCTGCGGCAGCATCCCCATTCAGAAAGGAGAGGTGCTGATTGGCGGCAAGGATATTGCAAAAATGAAGGATTTTCAGAGATATCGCACCATTGGGCGTGTCTATCAGGATCCTTCGGCAGGCACCTGTCCAAATCTGACAATGCTTGAGAATATGTCTCTGGCGGATAATAAGGGCAAGCCCTTCGGTCTGGGCAGGGGTGTGAATAAGGCAAGAGAAAATTTCTATAAGGAACAGCTTTCCATTCTGGGGCTGGGTCTGGAAAATAAAATGAATGTCAAGCTGGGGGCGCTTTCCGGCGGACAAAGACAGGCGGCAACGCTGATTATGGCAACGCTGACTCCGATTGAATTTCTGATTCTGGATGAACACACCGCTGCGCTTGACCCCAAAACGGCGGATATCATCATGGAATTGACGAATAAGGTGGTGCAGGAAAAGCACCTGACGGCAATGATGGTAACGCATAACCTGCGCTATGCGGTGGAATATGGCAGTCGTCTGATTATGATGGATAAGGGTCATATCGTGCTGGATAAGGCAGGAGAAGAAAAGGTCAATACAAAGGTGGATGATATTCTGGATATCTTCACGAAAATCAGTATTGAATGTGGAAACTGATTGGGAGCTGCATATACAATCCTCGGATAATTTCGTCCGAGGATTTTTTCTGTGCTTTTCACAGGAATCCGTTTATGGTATACTCAGAGAAAATGCAAAAGATAGAAGGTTGATGGGAATTAAGATGAAGCATTTAATTGACAAATTGGGGAGAGAAAAAGCCCTCACCAAGACGGAGTGGATTACCCTGCTGAATGGCAGAACGCCTGATTTGGCGGAATATCTTTTTGCAAAGGCGAGAGACATTCGCCATCAGCATTACGGCAGGGATATCTATATTCGAGGGCTGATTGAATTTACGAATTATTGCAGAAATAACTGCTATTACTGCGGTATCCGCAGAGGGAACGAAGGACTGAAACGCTATCGGCTGACGGAGGAGGAAATCCTTTCCTGCTGTGAACAGGGGTATGCCCTCGGCTTTCGTACCTTCGTTTTGCAGGGCGGCGAGGATCTGTATTTTACGCAGGAAAAAATGACGCATATTATCTGTTCTATGCGTGAGAAATACCCCGATTGTGCGATTACGCTTTCCATCGGGGAGAGGGAAAGGGAAGAATATGAAGCGTATTTTGCGGCAGGGGCGAACCGCTTTTTGTTGCGGCACGAAACGGCAAACGAAGCACATTATCGTACGTTGCATCCCGCGGAGCTGGATTTAAACCACCGCAAGGCTTGTCTCCGGAACCTGAAGAAAATCGGTTATCAGGTCGGAAGCGGCATTATGGTTGGCTCTCCCGGGCAGACGGCAGAGCATCTGGCGGAGGATCTGCTGTTTCTAAAGGAGCTGAATCCCCACATGATTGGCATTGGACCCTTCATTCCCCAGAAGGATACGCCCTTTCGGGAGGAAAAGGCAGGTACATTGGAACTGACACTTTTCCTTCTGGGACTTCTGCGGCTGATGCTGCCAAAGGTGCTTCTGCCCTCTACAACGGCACTCAGCACCATTCATCCGGATGGGCGGAAAATGGGGATTCTGGCAGGGGCAAATGTTGTCATGCCGAACCTTTCCCCGCAGGAAAACAGAAAGCTTTACAGTCTGTATGATAACAAACGATCCATGGGGGATGAAGCGGCGGAGGGGCTTGCCCTTTTAAAGGCAGAGACGGAATCCATTGGCTATCGGGTGGTCAGCGCCCGCGGAGATTCTCTGGTAGAATAGGAGGAAAAAATGGGACTGAACAATACACCGTTGTCGGAACGGATACATATCGGGATTTTCGGCAGAAGAAATGCAGGAAAATCTAGCGTTATCAATGTCATGACAGGACAGAATTTAGCAATCGTTTCTGATGTGGCAGGCACAACAACAGACCCTGTGCAGAAGGCAATGGAGCTGTTGCCGCTTGGGCCTGTTGTTATGATTGATACCCCCGGTCTGGATGATGTGGGGGAACTTGGAAAAATGCGCGTAGAAAAGGCATATCAGGTTTTGCAGAAAACCGATATTGCCGTTATCGTGATAGATGCGTCTGTCGGGGAGACAGCAGAGGATGCGGCAATTCTTGCAGAAATTCAAAAGAGAAGCATTCCTTATATCATCGTAAAAAACAAAGCGGATTTGACGCAGAAGCAGGATGGAGAAAATGAAATTTTCGTCAGCGCAAAAACGGGCGAAAACATTTCCGTCCTGAAGGAACGCATTGCGGCGTTAGCACCAAAGGGGGAGAAGGAACGCAGAATTATCGGGGATTTACTCGAACCAAATGATTTTGTGATGTTGGTTGTGCCGATTGATTCCGCTGCGCCGAAGGGCAGGCTGATTTTGCCGCAGCAGCAGACGATTCGGGATATTCTGGAGGCGGGCGCGGTTTCGATTGTTACAAGAGATTTTGAGCTTGCAGAAACGCTGGCAGCCCTTGGGAAATGTCCGAAGCTGGTCATCACGGACAGCCAGATTTTCGGGAAGGTTTCTAAAATCGTACCGGAGGATATCCCTCTGACCTCGTTTTCGATTCTGATGGCGCGGTATAAGGGCAATCTGGAGCAAAATGTCAAAGGGGCGAGAGCCTTGGAGCAGTTGAAGAATGGAGATACGGTACTGATTTCCGAGGGCTGTACCCATCACCGTCAGTGTGAGGATATCGGAACGGTCAAGCTGCCCCGTTGGATTCGGGAATATACGGGGAAGGAATTGCAGTTTCAATTTACAAGCGGCGGCACATTCCCTGCGGATTTATCTCCCTATGCGCTGATTGTGCATTGTGGCGGCTGCATGCTGAATGAAAAGGAAATGCAGCACCGACTTTCCATAGCGAAGGAGCAGGGCGCGAAAATGACGAATTACGGCATCTGTATCGCCTATATTCATGGGATTCTGGAAAGAAGCCTTGCGCCTTTGGGATTATAAAAAACAGAAAAAGAAAGCAGACACCATAGAATTTATTTCTACGAATGTCTGCTTTTTGTTTATCTTCTGTAATTTCTTCTTCTGCGGGGTCTTTGTCTGCGCAGCTGCTTTCTGCGCTGATAGCTTCTGTAGCCGATGAATCGGGTGATGCAGAAAATAAGAAGGAGAACGATTGCCGCAATCCCCACACCGATGGCGACCCTTTTCACCATGCCGGAAAGAGAGGATTTATCCAGCTCTGCCTTCTGTGTATCTGTCAGCGCGTCTACAGCATTCTGTGCAATCAAATCAACGGTTTGCGTTTTGCCATTATAGGAAAGCTGCAATGTGCCGAGGGTCTGCCCTTTTTTGACTGTGCCCTCTACACCTTCGGGAATATCCGTCTTTACGGTAACGGCAGAGGCATCCGTTCCCTTCGGCAGGGTGTAATACACATCCTCGCTTGGTGCAATCGTCACCTTGCCCAAGTCAACGGCTTTTTTGTTATAGGTTTCGGTTACAGGTACGGTTGAGGTATAGTCGCTGACCGCGGCAATCTTCACGGATGCGTAATTTGCAAAGCCGTAATCGAACAAAGCAGCGGTATCGGTATAATGCTCCGCACCATTGCACTTCATCACAACGGCAATCAGCGTCAGCCCGTCCCGTTCGGCGTATGTCACAAGTGTATTGCCTGCCTCAACGGTATAGCCTGTTTTGCCGCCGATGGCATCCTTATAATAATAGATGGAATTGGGGTTCAGCATCTGGTGCTGTCCATGAAGATAGCGGGTTTCTGTCTGTAGATTGGTCGGGGGAATTTCGTAATCGGTTTCGCTCATCATGGAACGATATTCCTCGTGCTTGAGCAGCTCCCTCGCAATCAGCGCCATGTCATGTGCAGTGGTGTAATGGTTTTCATCAAACAGTCCATTGGCGTTGACAAAATTTGTATTTGTACAGCCGAGCTCCTTCGCCCGCTCCGTCATGTGCTTGGCAAATGCCTCCACAGAGCCATCCACATATTCCGCTACGCCGTTGGAGGCTTCGTTTGCGGAACGCAGAATAATTGCACGCAGCACCTGCTCCAAGGTTAGTGTTTCGCCTTCGAGGATGGCAATATGCGCACTGCCGGGCTCAATGTTGTAAACGGCATCGTGGGAAAATGTGATTTCATCCGTCAGCTTGCCGTTTTCCAATGCCAGAAGAATTGTCATCAGCTTTGTGATGCTGGCAGGATACATTTTTTTGTCTGCATCCTTATCATAGAGAATTTCCCCGCTTGCCGCATCTATCAGAACGGCGGTTTCTGCGGCAAGGCTCAGCGTATCGTTCGCGGTGGTCTCATCTGCCTGCGTTTCGTTTGTTTCATTTGTTTGCGTTTCTTTTGCTTGGTTTTCTTCTTCTGCAAAGACGGAATAAGAGGGGAGAGCTATCGTAAATGCCAATAAGAACGGCAGGAATCGTGTCAATCGTTTTTTCATGTGAATCTCCTATATATTTGAAAATTTATCTTATATGTGATATAGTTATTTCGTATGAGTATCTGCGTTTCCGAAGGAAACGGCAATACCTTATTTTATCACATGAAACGAAAAAGAAAAAGAGGTTTGTATTAAAGTTGCATGAGAATACATTTTTTAAAAAAATCGGAATAGAACGCCTGAAGCTTCTGGCAGTGCTGCTGTTTTTTCTGTTCAGCGGCATCTGGTACAGCCATAGCTTTGCAACGGGCGCATTGGAAATGGGAACACCTGCTTCTGCGGAGAAAATCACCGAAAAACGGGAAATAAACGCAGAAAATGATGCAGGCAGGTTGAATATCAACACCGCAACAGCGAAGGAGCTGACGCGCCTTTCCGGCATTGGCGAGAAAAAGGCGGCGGAAATTGTTGCGTATCGGGAGGAAAACGGCGGCTTTTCTGATATCGCGGAGCTGATGCGTGTTTCCGGTATCGGAGAAAAAACCTTTGCAGAAATACAGGATGAAATTACAGTGGGAGAATAAGGAGGCTGAAAATGGCGTATCAGATTTTAGTGGTGGATGATGAAAAGCTCATCGTAAAGGGGATTAAATTTTCCTTGGAGCAGGACGGCATGGAGGTTACTGCGGCGTATGATGGGGAAGAGGCTCTGCAAAACATCAAGGAAAAGAATTTCGATCTGGTGGTGCTCGATGTGATGCTGCCGAAGATGGATGGGCTTGAGGTTTGCCAGCAGACAAGAGAATTTTCACAGGTGCCGATTATTATGGTAACGGCGAAGGGCGAGGATATGGATAAAATTATGGGGCTGGAATACGGTGCGGATGATTACATCACAAAGCCCTTTAACATTCTTGAGCTGAAGGCGAGAATCAAAGCCATTCTGCGCCGCAGTGTGAAAAAAGCACCTACCGAGACACAGGAGAAAAAAGTTCTGAAGGCAAGAGACCTAGAACTTTCCTTCGACAGCAGACGTGTATTTATCAGCGGAAAGGAGGTAAACCTGACCGCGAAGGAATTCGACCTTCTGGAGCTGCTCATGGAAAACCCCGGAAAGGTTTACAGCAGAGAAAAGCTTTTGGATACCGTCTGGGGCTATGATTACCCCGGTGATGTGCGTACGGTGGATGTACATGTGCGCCGTTTGAGAGAAAAAATTGAAGTAAATCCGAGCGAACCGAAGTATATTTTTACAAAATGGGGAGTTGGTTACTATTTTAACTAAAGCGACGAAAGAAAAGAAAAAGCTCCCGTTTATTTCTCTGCGCTGGATTATGCTTGCAGGCTATCTGGTAGGGGGGATTGTTCCGCTCCTGCTTCTGGCAAGCACCATTCTTCACTCTGTTCAGGGATATTTCTTGGATGAGCGGAAGAAGGTCCTGCTCAGTCAGGCAAATGTTATCTCCGGACAGGTTACATCCTCGGAATTTTTGTTTGATGAAGAAAACCGCAGCGCACTGGAGGAAACCATTTTGGAGACCAGTCAGGAAAAGAATTTTCGTGTTATGATTTTAGATTCCTCCTGCTTGGTAACCTATGATACAGGCTATGAGGATGTCGGGAAAACGCTGCTTCTGCCTGAGGTTGTGCAGGCATTACAGCATAAGGATACCGCAAAGGAGCAGAAAAACGGTACGGTTTATGCCGCAGCCTCTATTGTTGGTGCAGGTGATACGCGTGTGGGCGTTGTGCTGATTGTAGACAGCTTGGCAGATGTGCATGATATTCTTGGAGATATCGGCAAGGAGGCATATCTGCTGTTGGGAACGCTTGTCCTTCTAGTGCTGATTGTGATGGTTATTATTTCAAAGGTCTTTACAGAGCCTGTGAAAAATCTGATTGACGTTATTCGCAAAATGTCTGAGGGGCATTTTGAACAGCGTGCAAAGGTCAGAGGGATTGTGCATAATGAAATTGTGGATCTTGCGATTTCCTGTAACCAGATGGCAGACCAGCTGGAAAAGGTAGAATCCAGCCGCCAGCAGTTTGTTTCCAATGTATCACATGAGCTGAAAACGCCTTTAAGCTCCGTAAAGGTGCTGAGTGAATCTATTTTGCTGCAGGAGGATGTTCCGAAGGAAATGTATGTGGAATTTCTGCATGATATTACCTCTGAGGTTGACCGTATGACTGCAATCATCAATGACCTTTTGACGCTTGTTAAGCTGGATCAAAAGGAAATCCCCCTGAATTTTAAGGAAACAAATCTTACGCAGATGATGACGGATATCATCAAGCGCTTGCAGCCGATGGCTGATGCCAAGTATATTTCTCTGCAATGGGACGCATCAAAGGAAATCCATGCAGAGGCAGATGAAATGAAGCTTTCCCTTGCGATTTCTAATTTGGTTGATAATGCAGTGAAATATACCCCGGAGGAAGGAACCGTAAAGGTTTCTTTAGATGCAGACCATCAAAACGTATTTATCAGCGTGGCAGATACGGGCATTGGGATTCCGGAGGATGAGGTCAACCGTATTTTTGAACGCTTCTACCGTGTGGATAAAACAAGAGACAGAGAAACCGGCGGCACAGGGCTTGGGCTTTCCATTACCCACAGCACCATCATGATGCACAAGGGCAGCATTAAGGTAAACAGCAAGGAGGAGGAAGGCACGACCATTCTGGTGCGGATTCCTCTCAAGCAGCCGACCACACACGGATAAAGGAGGAATTTTATGACACAACGAAAATCTTTGGCGCGAAAGCTGATCGTCCTGTTTATTGTGCTGGTCATACTGATTCCCTGTTCCGTTCTGGTGTATGATACCGTAGTTTCATCGAATGAGGAAAGAGTGGATTTTTATTATATGATGAGTGACGGCAGCATGGGTGCTCTGAAAAAAAATATTCCCCGAACGGACAAGGAGGCAATGCTGAAAAACGTGCTTGCGATTTTACAGGAGGGCCCTAATGCGGATGGTGCGACGGCTTCTATGCCGCAGAATCTGGAGATACGCTCTGTTACGCTAGAGCAAGCCACTGTTACGGTGGATTTTTCCGAGGAATATTTACAGATGAATGATTTGGAGGAGACTATTTGCCGTTCCTCTGTCGTCTGGACGCTGACCTCTCTGGATTTCGTGAAGAATGTACGAATTCTGGTAGAGGGTGAGCCGCTGAAAAATCAGAACGGTGAGGCGTATGCGATTTTCAACAGAGATAATGTCTGGATAGATACGGAAATTTCCGCGGAAACCACAGGCTACGCAATTCTGACACTGTATTTCGCAAATGCGGAAGGCACGGATCTGGTGGCGGAGGAGCGTGTGGTAGAGGTAAACGCAAACCAGACCAGAGAAAAAACCGTTTTGGAACAGCTGATTGCAGGACCGGAGGAAAAAGGCAGTGTTGCAACGATTCCTGTCGGTACAAAAATCAAGGATGTAACCACAACAGATGACGGCACCTGCTATGTCAATCTGAGTGAGGAATTTGTGCTGAAGCACACCGGCGGAGAAAGGGAGGAGCTGCTGACGATTTATTCGATTGTAAATTCCCTGTGCAAGCTGGATCAGATTGACCGCGTGCAGTTTCTGGTAGAAGGGAAAAAGCTGGATACCTATAAGGATAATTTGCAGTTCAAAACGCCGTTTACCGCAGTTGACAGTATCAGAAGACTTGAGGAGAAATAAGAGGAGAACAGAAATGAAGCGTCCGATACTCTGGACAACAATTTTCATGATTTGTGGAATATATATGAGACTGGGCATATCGAAAGTGATATGTCTGGTCTCTTTTCTTTTTCTGCTCTTTTTTCTGTTTCGTTTTGTGATAAACAAGAAAAAGCCTGCTTATCTGCTGCTTCTGTTCTTTGTTCCGCTTGGATTCTTTTCAGCAGGGGTGCATTGGCAGGCAGAGCAGAGCCTTTTGACAAAAACCGTAACAGGCGAGGGCGTGATTCTGGAAGAAGGAGAAACTACCTCCGGCAATCAGAAGCTGACCCTTCGCTGTAGTCTTGAAAAGCAGGAAAAGCCCTGCAAGGTCTATGCCGTCTGGGTAGGAGAGGAACGCTTTCAGGAGGGAGAGCGGGTTGCTTTTTCGGGTGAAATCGTGCCGTTTTCCAAGCAAAGCTACCCCGGCGGCTATGATGAACAGCTGTATCTTCTGACAAAGGGCTATGAGTATAAGCTTTATCCGGAGAAAATCAAAGTAACGGGACAGGATACCTCTCTTTCCGTTCGGCTTGCGCGAGCCAGAGCGGGTGTGCAGATGGTTCTGGATAGAATTTTGCCTGCGGAGGAAAGCGGATTGATGCAGGCGGTGCTGACGGGGGATAAGGAAAAAATTCCTGAGGAAAGCTATACTTTATACAGCAAGGCAGGTGTCGTGCATGTGCTTTGCATTTCAGGGCTGCATTTGTCCATATTGGCGCTGTATCTGGCATTTTTTCTGGAAAAGGCTCTGGGAAGGAGCAAACGCACCTCCGCGCTTGTGACGATTTTTGCTGTGTTTGCCTTCCTGCTTTTTATCAAATCCTCCCCGTCCTCCTATCGCGCAGCATTGATGATTACGGTTGTGCTTCTGGGCAGAGCGTTCTATCGCCTGCCGGATGCGCTGAATACCATGGCGATTGCGGCGTTCCTGCTTCTGCTTTTTCAGCCGCTGTATCTGTTTCATGCAGGCTTTCAGCTTTCGTTTCTGACAGTATTCGGCATCTGGTTTGGTATAGGCAGAATGGAGCGGAAGAAAAAGAAGGACAGGGGTAAGTTCGATTGGCTGAAGGAAAGTCTGCTGGTTTCCTTTTATGCATCTCTGTTCAGCTATCCTGCGGTGGCGTATTATTTTTCTTCCGTCTCTCTGGTCGGCATTTTCGCGAATCTTCTGATTGTGCCGTTGAGCGGCTTGCTTCTGGGATTCGGACTTCTGAGTGTCTTGCTTGGTGCAGTTTGTCTGCCCGTGGGCATCTTTGCGGCAGGGAGTGTCTATGCCATTTTGCGGGCTTTCAAAATTGTCTGCACAGCACTGGTTCGTCTGCCCTTTGCGTATGTACTCGTTGGGTGTCCATCCTACCTGTCCATTGTGCTGTACTATGTCCTGCTGTTTTTCGTTCTGGAATACGGCGGCAGAAAGGGCAGCTGGAAGGTTGGGGCGATGCTGAGCGCGGCACTGTTCTGTGCGGTGTTTGAAAATCCGCTGTTCCGTAAGGAAAATACGATTGCCTTTCTGGACGTAGGACAGGGCGATGCGGCGGTGATTTCTACATACGATGGCGCGGCATATCTTGTGGATGGCGGCGGGAAATTCGGGCAGGATTTTGGTGAAAATGTCGGAAAGCGCGTTGTCTTGCCCTATCTGGAATATCTTGGGGTGTCCACACTGGACGGTGCGTTTCTTTCCCACCCGGACAGCGACCACATGACGGGTCTGCTTGAGGTTCTGGAAACCGTTCCCACAAAGGGACTCTATCTTTCTGATTATGCCTTTGCGGAAAATGAGCAGACCGATTTGCTGAAAGAAATGGTGGAAAAATACAATATTCCATTGTATACTATAAAAACAGGTGATTCCTCTTTAGAAGATACATTCCTTTGCTTATATCCGACAGGAGCTTCTGCCGGGACAGGAGAGGAAAACCAAGGCTCTATGGTGCTGCGCTACAGCTATAGTGATACAAAGGTGCTGTTTACGGGGGATATTACCGCGGAGGAGGAACAGCAGCTTTTGGAGCAGAATATTTCGGCGGATGTGCTGAAGGTGGCGCATCATGGCTCAAAATACAGCTCGGATGCCGCTTTTCTGGAAAAGGTATCGCCAAAGGCAGCGGTCATTTCCTGCGGTACGAACAATGTATACGGACATCCGCATAAGGAAGCCATGGAACGTCTGCAAAAAACGGGTGCCGAAATTTTTCGTACGGATGAGGATGGAACCATCCTTGTGACCATAGGGAAAGACGGTGCAATGAACATAGAAACCATGACGGAAAGGAAACCGTTATATGAAAACATTAAAGAAAAACTGGAAAAATCATGAATTTAGCCGTTGCTATCTCTTTTTCGGCGAAGAAACCTACCTCATTCGGGAATATGAAGCGGCACTGCGCAAGGCAATTCTGCCCGATGGCGCGGAAATGATGAATGAGGACAGCTTCGAGGAAAAACGGGCAACTGCGGCGGCAATCATGGATGCGGCGGAAACCTTGCCGTTTCTGAATGATAAACGCCTGGTCATCGTGCGAAACAGTGCTTTTTTCCAGAAGGGTGGCAGAAAAGAGGAGGGTGAAAAGCTCAAAGCCTTTCTTTCTAATCTGCCCGAAACGGTCTGCCTGCTTTTCATTGAGGAAAAGGTAGAAAAAAACAATGCGCTTTATAAGGCGGTTGTCAAAAACGGACAGGCGGTTGAGTTCAAAAAACAGGCAGAAAAGGACTTAGGCACATGGATAAAACAGCGCTGTAAAGCAAACGGGATGCAGATGAGCGATGGCGTACTAAATCTCTTTTTGCAGACAGTGGATCATGATATGGAAAACCTGGATGGCGAGCTGCAAAAGCTGATTGCCTATAAGGGAGAGAAGGCAGAAATCCGCGCGGAGGATATTCGTGCGGTCTGTACGGTTTCTCTGGAGGCGCGTGTGTTTGACCTCGTGAAGGCGGTGGCGGAAAAGCATCCCGAAAGGGCGGTTCAGATTTATCGCACACTGCTTTCCATGAAGGAATCCCCGTATATGGTGCTTTCGCTGATTACCAGACAATTTCGTCTGATTCTGGAAACGATGCTGCTGACGCAGAACGGTCTGACACAGGAGCAGATTGCGGCAAGGCTGGAGCTGCGCGAATTTGCGGTGAAGGAATATCAGCGGCAGTCAAAACGCTTCCCTGTGGCAGGCTGGAAACAGGCAGTCAGAGATTGCCTGCAAGCGGATTTGGATATCAAATCGGGCAGGGCGGCAGAGGAAACCGCGGTAGAGCTTTTAATTATGAAATATGCGGCGTAACAGAATCATTCCAAAGCAGGTTGTCATTTATTCCTTTTGAAATGTATTTTTTTCGCCCAGAAAGGTAGAGCGGCAGATGCTGTTTTTTCCGTATTTTTTGCGGATGGCATCCATAGCGGCATCTGCCTTTTTTTGTTTGCTCCAATCCTGCTCCAGAAGGGAAAGCTGTATACAATCCTCTTTACAAAGCTTGCCCGCGCGCCCCCCCAACAGCCGCAGAGGTTCGCCCTTCCAGACCTCATCAAAGATTTCCGCCGCGGCGGCATAAACCGCATTGGTGCAGTCGATGGCATTTGGCAGCTGCTTCTGGTGGGAATAAACTTGAAAATTAGCGGTTTTCAGCGTAACGGCGATTTCCTCTGCACAAAGCTTTTCCTGCCGCAGACGCATGGAAACGGTTTCCGATAAAGCCAACAGAATTTTGTACGCAGCTTCGCGGTCGGTCACATCAAAGGGGGTTGTGGTGCTGTTGCCAATAGATTTGCTTTCGGAAACGGAGGGGGCAACGGGGCTGTCATCTATCCCATTTGCATAAGCGTGAAGCAGCTTGCCAAAGCTTTTGAATTCCTTTTCCAAAAGCAATGGCGGATACGCAGCAAGCTCGCCAACTGTGCGAATTCCCATTTTTCGCAAACGCGGAGCGGTGCGCCGCCCGACCATGAACAAATCCTCAATCGGTAAGGGCCAAAATTTTGTTTCAATTTCCTCGGGGAAAAGGGTGATGCACTTATTCGGTTTTTCCAATTCGCCTGCCATTTTCGCCAAAAGCTTATTGGTGCTGATGCCGATATTGACGGTAAAGCCAAGCTCTGCAAGGATGCGCTTCTGAATGGCTTTTGCGGCTTCGATTGGAGGCCCAAACAGAGCTTCCATTCCTGTATAATCCAGAAATCCTTCATCTATGCTGAATGGCTCAATTCGGTCAGAATATTCCGAAAGAATATCGAACATGGCACGAGAGCATTTGGAATACAGCGCAAAATCGGGTGGATAGGCAATCAGATTCGGACATTTCTGCATTGCCTGTATAATCGGCTCACCTGTCACAATGCCGTGTTTTTTCGCGGGGGTAGATTTTGCCAGAACAATGCCGTGACGATCCTCTATACTCCCGCCAATGATGGAGGGAATGGTGCGTAAATCGGTCGGTTCTCCCTTTTTCAGAAGGGAAATGGCAGTCCAACTGAGATATGCACTGTTGACATCAATATGAAAAATAATTCTGGTCATGAGAACCCTCCTTTCCTAAAATACGAACATACTTTCTGATAGCATACCACTTTTTTTGTCATTTTTCAACGAAGAAAGAAATTTTTTCGTTTCGGTATTTCTTGAAAGCCGCCGTAGTTGCCTTTATAATGTAAAGAAAAACGAAAGGGTGAAGCAGTATGATGAAAAAAAGAACCCTGGGCTGTATTTGTGGAGGGCTTCTCTTAGGGGCATTTCTTTATTGGCAGAATAATGGATTGATTCTGACAAAAATGACATACCGAGGGGAGATTCCTGCCGGCTTCGACGGCTATAAAATTTTGCAGATTGCGGATTTGCAGAATAAGGTATTCGGGAGGAGACAGGAGCCGCTCCTGCGTAAAATCGAACAAAGCTGTCCGGATATTATTGTGATTTCCGGAGATCTTGTAGATAGGCATGAGAACAGAACAGACGTAGACGGTGCAATGGAATTCATTCACGCACTGGTGACCTACGCGCCCGTGTATTTTGTCAGCGGCAACCATGAGCATCAGAGCGGCGAATGGGAAATTCTGGAGGAAGCATTGGTCGAGGCCGGGGTTACGGTGCTGAATAACGGAAAATCTGTTATCGAGCGAAATGGAGATACGATAACACTGCTCGGTCTGGCAGATAAAAAGGCGAATCGGCATTATGATTTGCTTCTGCATAGCCTGATGGCAGGGCAGGAGGACAGCTTTAATATTCTGCTTTCCCACCGACCGGAATTATTTGAAACCTATGTACATGAAGGATTGGATCTGGTCTTTACAGGGCACGCGCATGGCGGACAGATTGTGATTCCCTTCTTCAGACAGGGGATTTTTGCGCCGCATCAGGGCTTTTTCCCGAAATATACAGAAGGAATGCACGAAAAGGACGGAACGGTTATGATTGTCAGCCGCGGCTTAGGCAACAGCAGCTTTCCTTTCCGTATTTTCAACCGTCCTGAGCTGATTGAGGTAACACTGCGGCAAGAGGGAAAATAACCGCAGAGGGACTTGTACGGCGGAGGCTTTTTTGTTAAAATAAAGATAACTTAAATTCAGAAAGGAAGAAATCGTATGAATCCTATCGTAACATTTGAAATGAAGGACGGCGGCATCATCAAGGCTGAGCTGTATCCGGAAATTGCACCCAATACAGTCAATAATTTCATCTCTCTGGTGAAAAAAGGCTTTTATGACGGCAAAATTTTCCATAGAGTGATTCCCGGCTTTATGATTCAGGGTGGCTGCCCTGAGGGGACAGGCATGGGCGGCCCCGGCTATCATATCGCAGGCGAATTTAGCATGGCAGGCTTCAAAAATGACCTGAAGCATACCCCCGGCGTACTTTCTATGGCAAGAGCAATGCACCCTCACAGCGCAGGCTCTCAGTTCTTTATCATGCATGAAACCTCTCCACATCTGGATGGGCAGTATGCTGCATTCGGTAAGGTGATTGAAGGGATGGATGTAGTAAACCGTATTGCCGAAACAAAAACAAACAGACAGGACAAGCCTCTGGAGGATCAGGTTATGGTGAAGGTAACCGTAGATACCTTTGGCGTGGATTATCCCGAACCCGAAAAAATGTAATTAAAAAAAGAAAACAAAAACGAATCGAACTCCTTTGGAAATCGGTTCGTTTTTTTTATCATTTCATAAATATAGTAATAAAAACAGTAATAAAATTTTTGTCGGATAGAAATTTTAGGAAAAACTTGATTTTTTTATAAAAGTATACTATAATATCATTCAGTCACGCTGATATGGCTCAGTTGGTAGAGCAATTGATTCGTAATCAATAGGTCGCGGGTTCGAGTCCCGCTATCAGCTTTTTTTCATACTCTAAAAACTTGATATATCAACGTTTTTATGAACCCACTATGAAGAAGTAATCAAAAAGTAATCAACGAGGTAATCAGAAACTATGTTCGTTAAGCAGATTATATGAAAGAATATAGTGAAAGGAGGAACGGTTTGTAGATGTTGTTTTCTTTAATAATACAAGCATACAGTTTGCACTATTAAAGAAGAAAATGTTTGTAAAGAATCACAATAAAAATAACGGCAAAAGTTCTGTTTCTAAAAGTATCTTGTATACACAAAAAATATGCGAAAATATATTCGTGTTACAAACTGTGCTTATACTGATAAATTTCACATATTTTTAAAAATTTTGCAAAATAATGTGAAAATAAAATTATTTTTTCATTGTATACCTTCCTTATTTTGGTTATAATAATTGATAGATAATTTCGCCTATCATCACAGACTAAGGAGGCAATAACATGGCTAGAGGAAGAATTAAAGATACAAGAACAACAGTACAAAAATTAGATGATATCATTGCTCAGATTGAATCAACAGAAGCAACATTGAAAGAGTTAAAAGCCCAAAAGAAAGAATTACAAGCTCAGCTTGAACAGGAAAAAGTTGACACATTGTTGGCTACAATAAAAGCAAGCAACTTGAGTGTGGAAGATGCCACAAACTATATTAAAAATGTAGCACAGGAAGATGATAAAGCACAAGACATACAAACAGCATAATGAAAAGTAAAAAATAGGGTATAACCATTATTGGCTATACCCTAAAATTTTACGCTGATGTATATACTGTACTAACACCAGTATCGGTTATTGTCATTGTCCAAATTCCATGTAGCACCTCATTGATATACAGCTTCTGCACATATTTGTTTTCATTTTCCTCAGTACAAACAGATTTATAATCAGCACCATCATATGTCCATGTCTGCGTATACACTGTCATGTCAGCATTCCATGTAATATTAGTATTAAAGCGACCGAAAAGCATTTGTGATTCCACAGCTTTAATCAATTCATTACCAAAATCTTGTAGAGTGCCAGTATACCCACTTTCAACAGCTATCTCATATGCGCTTTTCCCTTGTTTGCCCTGTGTAATATCAGTGCCATTGATAATAAGACCCATACTAAATCACCCACCTTTTCTCCATGAACCGTTCACTTTAATATAAACATCTATCACGCTTCTCCATGTCTTAGTTACCTTAAAGAAAGATAATATACTTGTTTTAATATTTCCGTTTACTTTTGTGTATAAGGTTATACCAGTTTCGATTACTGTAATTCTAATATAACCATGTCCAGAACGACCCGTGGTTGTTTTGCCTGTCTCAGGGTCTGTAATGCTGCTATTTCCTGCGATTGTAGATGCGTTGGATAAATAATGCGTAGAAGTTAATAAACAGCCAGAAGGGTAGCTAGAAGCCGTTGTAGAGGTATATACATACCCAGAACCACCGCCATGATATGTTCTTTGACTTGAGGAACTATCTGTGTAACTATAAGACGTACCACCGCCATACCATCCACCGCCTGCACCTGCACTAACATATTTATAATTTGTTGCACTTGGCTTACAATCAGCCCCTAACCCAAATGCACCGTTTTCACCAGCAGATGTTTGTGTAGCCTGATAGGAACTAGAATATCCCCCAGAAGTTATCCCACCGCCATAGTAACCACTAGAACCGTTTGTAGCACCAGAGCCACCACCTGCAACAATAATTCTAGCGTATAACGAATCGTGTCCAATACGGATATCAGTACCACCACCACCTGCACAAGCATAAGTGTATGTACTTCTGTAATAAGATGTTGTACCATACCCACCACCATTAAACGCAGAACCAGATGTTGAGCCAGCAGATGAAGCGTATGTATTATTTTGTTGACCTACATACAAGAAAACAACTGTATTTTTCTTTAATGTAACGACACCAACAGAATACCCACCTTGACCGCCGACATAGCTAGAATTGTAGCTACCGCCTTGCGCTCCCCAACATTCTAGTTTATACTTACCTTTTGGCAGAGTGATTTTCTTTACAGCACCACTATATTTGCAATTTAAGATATCATTCTTTTTTAATGATGTTGGTGTTGTAGTCAATAAATCATATGTAGCCATTATTCATACACCACCCATAAGTCACCATCGTTGCCATCACTGGATGTAGGTGCTTTTGTAGACGCATAAATTTTATTTGTAGAAGCACCGATTTGTGCAGCAGTAATACCATGAGGATTATTTTTATTGCTCGTGTGTGCCGTTAAAGCAAAGGATGATGCAGCACTAATTTGACTAGCTGTGATACCATGCGGATTGTTTTTACTAGAAGCATGATTGTTCAGTTGTAACAATACAGCATCAACTGTTTGTTTGTATGTATTGATTGCGTTTTGTACATCCGTAGCAGTTACATATTCGCTTGTTGCAATATCATCAGTAATAATATATAGACAAGTAGGAATTTTAGTCTGTAGCGCATTATATTCTGCCTTTGTACCAACCCAGAAATCCTGTTTATATCCCTTGTTTAGCTCTTTTACCTCAGCTTCTTTATTTAGCTTAGTTTGTACTGCTGTTGTGAGGTCAGACTCGTCAACAGAGTTTTTAGATGCCAATGTTCCAGTAGGTATTTTATTTTCAACATTGTTTAACGCAGTAATGGTTGCGAATTTTGCTTTGATTTTTCCCCATAGGTAGTTTACACCATTTTGTGTTAAAACTTGTTTCACTAATCATCACCGCCTTATGCAGTAATTTTGTCGATTTCTGCATTGGTAAGCGCAACAATATCTGTATCCTTTACATAACCAGAAAGGTCAATCATACCACCCTGATTATCCCATGCTGTACCGTCCCATACTACGTTCTCAAACGCCTTGTTGTACTCTGATGCGGTTTTTACGTTCCACATGTCACCAACTTCGTTAGTTGTAGGTAGGTCAGTATATTTATCTACAGAACCTTTATAGTGCATACCAGCTACCATTTTTGCCTTTACCTTATCAATCTCAGCATCTGTATAAGATTTAGCATTTGTTTCAGCAGTAGTTGCAGAACCCTTGGTATCATAGTTTTTAGCCAAGCCATCAGCATAAGACTTGGCATTTGTTTCTGCTGTTGTGGCAGAACCTTTTGCGTCATAATTTCCTGCTAAACCGTCTGCATATGTTTTTGCATTCGCTTCAGCCTGATTCCATGCAGTTCTTTCAGCAGCAGTAATATGAACCGTTGTATTGCCTGTGTGAGTCGTTACATTCGCCTTTGTTTCATATGTATCAGCGATATCTTTTCTAAGCTGTGTATCATCATATCCATTCTGTTCAAGGGTTTCAATCTTACCTTGCATCGTAGTAATATCTTTCTTCACAGCCGTATCGTCATAGTTCTTCACATTTTTTAGTCTGGTGATTTCAGTATCATCTACCAGTGATTTTCCTTCTACTTTATCTACCTTGCCAAATACAAGAGTTTTGATTTTGCCCCACAGATAGAGTACACCATTCTCGTCTAAAACTTTTTCTAAAATCTTTTTAGCCATTTATGTCACTCCTTATGTTAATATTCGTTCCAAATCCATATTGGTTAAGAATTGAATATTGTCATATTCATTCTGTAACTCAATAATTTTATTTTGTATGTCTGTATCATCATAGAAGCTGCCACAATTCTGTCCTTCAATATAAATTTCAGCAGTACCGTTAACCTTTTTACAGATATACATTGTTTTTTCTTGCCATTGTGATGCTTCTTGAATAGGCTTGTATTTTTCAGCAGGAATTTTTACAATCTTTAATGCCACCCATTGTCACCTCATTCAATTAGTTATTCAATTAGTTCCCATGCCACATCATCTGGTAAATCTACTTTGGCAATCGTTGTGCCATTTGCCTGTAAGCATAAAGCGTTATTTCCATCAATGGTAATAGAATCACCTTTTTGCGTTTTCAGCATATTCACAGTGTTTTGCAATTCTGTGATACTTTCCACAACGTCAACATCATTGTCTGGTTTAATGGAAGAAAAGCCTTTATGCTCTAATACATCAACTGTGCCGATATGTGTTTTCGTTGTAGATTCTTGTGTATTTCCGAAAAAAGTGAACCAAATTTGAATTGTGCCACTATACGCAGTTAGCTCTTTAGAGATGGGTACGTTGCAAACTAGGCGATTTTTATAAATTTCATCCTCAAACTTACAGTGCATAATCTTTCCAGTTTTACCATCTGGAAGAATCGCCTGTAGAATAGGGGAAGTGTCTTCTACAGAAAGAGGGAACAAAATCTTCAAATTGTCGCTGTTTTGTTCCCCATTGAAAATAGGGATTCTGCGAGTTGAAATTATTTCCTTGTCATCCGTAACAAGCATTACATAATCCATTTATCCAACCCCTCATTTCTTATTCAGCACAGGAATTTTGCCTTTATTGGAAACATCCATGCCAAGTACCTGTGCAATATCTCTTGTTTTAATATAGGTTGTACCATCCTTACGAATCATCTCAACCGTATATTCCTTGTCATTTACAAGAATAATGCTCTTTTCTACCACTTCGTCATCATCCTTTTTCTGTGTAGTTTTCGTATCATAAATAAAATAATCGGTATTCAACATCCAGTGAGTAAATTTCGCCTGTGAATATTTTGCTTTTCGCACACCGTTAGCAGAACCATCAGCAGCTAAATAATACTCGCCATCCAAGTTGATACCGATATGCCCTTTATGATATACCATTGCGCCAGCAGGAGCATCCTTAATGGTGGAAATAGGGTGTACTTCTGTGGCACATTGAAACCAACCAGAAGACGATTTGCTTATTCCCATAAACCACTCAAACATGCCACTACAGTCTACACAAACAGTGCCGCATTTTTTAATATCAGAGTCCCAAACCATAGAGCCATATTGTTTTTTCAACTCATAATATTTTTCCTTAGTCATAACACTGCCACGCATACCGTACACATAGTTTGTTCCTATTTTAGATTGAAAAAACTTTACAAGGTCACTTGCCTTATATTTTGTACTCATGTGTTATCATCTCCGTTGTCAATCAACCTATCACTTTTTCAGGATAGTAATTTTTCTTCTCTTGCCATCCCACAAAACAGTATTACCCAATGTCTGTGCAATAAAGCGTAGAGGTACTAAGGTTCTTCCCGTCTGTGCATCAATCATAGGCGGTTGGTCTACAAACTGTTCCTTGCCGTTTACCAATGCAGTCTGGCTACCGATAGATAGTCTAATCTCACGCTTACCCTGAGTGATAATAATGCCACGGCTTTTTGCAACCCATGTTACCTTACAACCTAGTCTTTCACCGATAAATCTCAGAGGTACTAGAGTGCGACCAGTCTTGCTGTCGATAATAGGTGCTTGGTCGATTTTGATTTCTTCACCATCATCATAAGCTGTTGTAGAATTGATAAATAGTTCTACAGATGTACCTTGTAGGTCTTCATTCTCTAGGTCAATTGTAGTAAAAATATCAACCACGAAGCCAATACCAAAGTCCTTTGTGCGATAGGTCAGATATTCATAAGGAATCCAGAAGAAACCATTGTCACCATATTCTTTACCCCAGCTATTTTGACATTCAATAAAGCCCTTATATTTTCTGCCACGGATTGTCTTTTCTTTCTTATCATCGTAGCCAATTACAAGAATGGCATGTCCACCAATCAAGAAATCATCCAGAGGAAGACCGATACATGCGTCTGTAGGATGGTAAATTTCTTTAGAACATGTAATACCAAGTAGCACAGGGTTATTGTGTGCCAGAGAAGTTTTCAAGTCTTGCAGTGTGTCAATTCTTGCATAGTTCTTACAGTAATATCTTGGAATGTGAACTTCTTCGCTTTTAGACACAGGCATCTCAGGGAATGCAATTTTACCTGTATTCTTGAAAATGCTTGGGTCATATTTTTCATAAGGATAGAAAACTTCATCAAACACACCATCACGACATAATGCTTGGCATACGTCCAGTAGTGTGCTACCCTCTGTAAAGGTAATACCATCATTGTTCTTAATGGATTTAGCAAGACCAAGAGGGGAGAAGTTATATTTTCTGTCACCACGTTCTAATGCTTCTTGCACGTTTTTCAATGCTGTTCCTGCAAAGCTATGGCAGAAACCTGCTTTACCTTGCTGACGAATCTGTCCGCATTTACTGCGTAGGCTTACTCGTTCTGGTAGTTCTTCTGGTGTTTTTACAATACTTCCATAGTGCCAGTCTCTTTCATCAACAGGACTTTTTACCAATGTTAAAGGTGTATCCATAAACATATCTCCTTTCAAACATAAAAATAGCCACACCTAAAAAGATGTGGCTTGTTATATATTCTAGTATTTATCTAGTTAGGAAGAACATATTGTTCGTTTCCCTTTATTCCGTCATCATTGCTAAATAATCCACAGTAGCTTGAATCTGAAGAAGTTTTTTATCTGTCTCGGAAAGAGGTGGTTCGGAGACAGTATTGTCGTTTTCATGAGTAATATTTACATAAGAAAAAGAAACCGTATTATTAGCAATGTCAATCCCACTAACATATCCATGTTTTCCTTCAATCACAGGTGCTACAGGATAAGTTTCTACTTCCAGATATTTTTCACCATTCAACCATTTTTTTTGACTTAAAACTCTACCACTTTCAGTAACAAAAAACATTTTATTCACCATCCCTTATATATCAATATTACATTCCGTTAATGCTATTAGTTCAAACGCACCGTTGGCTTCGATATATACGTGTGCCCCATCACAAAACTTATATATGTCACCAGAATAATATTTGACTATATGAGTTAAATCCGAATTTAAGACAATACACGTATTTGTATTTGAAGTCGGTGTGATGCCATGTGATGCGTTAAGAACGACAAGACCATTGATGTATGCAGTAGATACTATAGTCAGGGAAGGATTGAAACAAATTTTGCGTGTTAAATCAAAATTATTGTCATAACATCTTAGTTTATTGCCAGAACATAAGACATATTTTTGACCAATATGCAGTGTCGTGTTCATGCCACATGACAATATACCTCCATGTGATACAGATAAATTATTTCTGTTTAATTTGAATATCTGCGAGCCGCCTATTAAGAATAATAAATCCTCCCCTTCAGCGTACATCCTACTGCTGGAAAAAAAGGATAATGCACTACCATAATTTTCATAATTAGGAATAGAGATGCCCGTATATGTTGTTGTAAACATAGTTGCTTTCGCTAAATAATAGCTATTGTTTCTACTCCCTGAATGATAATATGTGAAATAAATTTCATTGTTATTATCTGGATTTGTCAAAACATCAAAGATAGAAGCCAACTGAGCATAGGCTAAACGATTAGAAAACACAATAGATAATGTTTTTTTGGAAACAACTGTGCTACCATGATAAGAGTTACTACCACTGCCATCACTATATGAACCAGAACATATAATATATTCTTCATTTTGTTTCAGTTGTGTCATTGGGAGCAATGTATCTTGCGATTGACTAATAGACGCTACCAATTCATTGTTCTGTCTAGCATATACATATAAGGTGGTTTCAGATGGCAAATAGTAATATTCATCATCAAATAAAATAGAACCTGTATCACCCGTTGCGGGTGTAAATGTCATACTATCAGTATGGATTTGTTTTAAAAATTCGGCTTCACTTTTCGTCACAATATTCATTATGTCGATTGTGCTTAAAATCTCCTGTGCCGTTGTCTTGATTTCCTGACTTGTGCTTTCCTTTGCCACGGTAGAATCTTTGGCAACTTCTTCTCTCAAACTATCTGATTTACGCTCAATACCTTTCAACCTATTGAGAATAGGTGCTGCCCATACATCCATCATGCTACCACCTCCATAAGAGAAATAGCACAAAATTCAACATGAGCGCACGCTAAATTTAGTGCATTTTTACAGGGGGGGGGGTACTCTTTTTACGAACAAATCTCATAATATGTCCTCCTTACATAAACAAAATTTCCTTTTATCCTCAATGTTTTTCAGCAGAAGTGTGTGAAATATCTGCCCTTAGAGCTGTCACAGCAGCCTTGATATATGTAATCAATTCATCCTCATCAAAGGTAATACCTTTTCGTGCCAGTGTCTTCTTAGCTTCTTCCAGAGCATATTCGGCTTTGGTTTTACCTGTCTTAATCAGTTCGCCAGTAATATCAAGTTCGTTAGCTGCTTTAACAACAACTGCTGCAACCTTGGCGATTTCCTCAGATGTTTTCAGCACGTTTTCAATCTGCCCATTCTTAGTTAGTCTCGCGACAGCAATAGCCCAAGCGCACAGAATTACTGCGAAAGCTACATCAATCACTGTTTTAAATACAAAAGTAACATCCATATTTAACACTCCCTTTATTTAAAGTTATCAAAATCTAAAGTTTCAGTCACATAATCGTCACCATATTTCTTACGTAATTCAGACGCTTCCTTCTGGTACTGTAATTGTAGTTTAATCTGATTCTCGGCTCTAGCCTTATAAAAATAACCACCTATGGCAGCTACGGCAATCCATTGAACAATGTCCGATACAGAACTCATTACAGATAAATCTTGTTGATTATGCGCCTCTATACATACGAAAAACATAAACGATATTACGATTCCGATACACAAACCTGTAACAACCTTAGAATACTCTTTTTTCTTTCTTTTTCGTTTGGTAGCCATCTAACCACCTCTTATTCAAACTCATCTACCACAGTCCATGTATACATTTCTGGCTGAACATTATGCTTCACAAAACTGTTACCATGTACCGCATAATATTCTTCAATCAACCCTTCTAATACTTCGAGTTCAATGGCTGTGATAGATTGTGTTTTGTGATGTAGCCTATAAGACCGCATTATTTTATCTTTTAATTCAGCACGATTGCGTTTCATTGCTTTTTCTTCATTTAGTGCGAAACGTTCCTCTGCTCTTTTTTGATTTTCCTGCACCAGTAAAGTTAGACTTTCAATCTTATTCGTCAACTGTGTATTAGCGTCAATCAACTGTCTTTGTATTTCAAATGATTGCTGTCTGTCGTTAATACGGTTTTCCTCAAACTGTTCTAACCTCTTATGGTTTTCCAGTATCATATTTAGCAACTCATCCTTGCGCTTTCTGATTTGATACCATGAATTCCACAATTCAGCAATATCCTTACGCTTAGATAACGCCCATCCAAGTACAACAAATAGGACAACAAAGCCGACAATCACAGCTGATGCAGGTAGTGTATCCATCCACGTAATTAGTTCGGAGATACTCAAAACATATACACTCCCTTAAATAAAAAGTAGAGTGTACCAATTTTGATACACCCTACCTCAACGTAGTTTAATATAATTCAAACTTTTCCCCCAAAATCTTATAATACGGCTTTTCATGATGGAATAGTTTGTACCAGATATAATCATCCAGAAAGATGCAGATAATAGACAGCAAGAACCAAGCAAGTGCAAAAAATAGGTTCACCTGTCCTGCAACAGCAGAAAAGGGGAGGGCGGTATAATCCCAAATTCCCAACCCTTGCACTATGTTCCATTGATAACCAAATACTGCTTCAATCAAGCAAACAGTTATCATTCCTGTATATCCCTGCAATAATAAGTCTGTCTCATAGGTGAAAATGTTATTTAGCAAGCCAATCGCAAGCCCAATAAATCCACCTAAAATAAACATTCTATAATCGGTTATCTGATGTTTCCAAACCGTTTCAATCATGAAATAAATTGTGGCGTATACAAAAAAGAGAATCACATATTCAGATAATGTCTTACTCAGCTTTTTCATAAACGATTTTCACCGCCTTTAATGCGTTAATATCTTTGGCGTTATAAATTTTTTCCTTCAGCATCTGGCACTGTTGCACATAAGGATATACAAAATTTTTAATAGCAAGAACCAGTCCTGTATACTCCTCTATTGTAAAATCTCTACAAGCTGCGTGGCGAGGATGCCATTCAAGTTTCACATTGGGGAGACCTGCTGCAATCTGTAGCTGATACTGGTTCAAATTCAGTGCAAGTTCGTTCTGGTCTTCCTCTGTAACGCCATACACACAACCATCCGTCCATGTAATAGGATTGTTCTGTAAAAATTCTGCCAGTGCCTTTTTATTTTCGTTTTGTTTACGCTCTTGGGCAGAAGCAAAAGTTCCTGTCTCATAAATAGAGTGACCCGTGATTTCTTCAAATTGTTCATTTGTAATACAGTTTTTTTCAACTGCATTAGCAACTTTTGTATCGTCCCAGAAGCCGTTGTCAAAGTATTTTTTGATATCATAAAATGCCAATTTCATTGATTATCACCTCACTCTGCTCACTCTGCCATCATTGCAATATAGTCTACGGTAGACTGAATTCTAGTAATATCGTCTTTTGTAATTGGTTCTTCTGGCTCAGGTGTACGAGATTGTAGAATGGCTTCTAAATTCTTCTCTGCTTCATGAGCTAATCTCGTTGCATATCCCATGGTTTCTTCATGAGAAGAAAGATTATTACAAGCATACAAAATTTCATTATTATATGTAATCTTGAAAATTTCATCAAGATATTCAATTTGAACTTTCATTATCACACCACCTTGTTTCTCGCAAAATTAAGAAATTGCAAAATCGAAATCATGGTCATCTTCTCCTGTTTTTTGTAACCATAACTGCACGTCACCTGTCTCTGTAACTTCTATCATATTGTCATTGATTCTTTTTACATTACTTGTTAGTGGTTTAACTTTTGAAGAACATAAAATTTTATTACCTTTCAAACATCTTAATGTATCTGAACAATAAGAGGTGCAAAAATTGATAATACGGTATAAACGGTAGTTATTAGATGGCTTGGCTATTACATAATATTGGTCATTTGCTTTGTATATATCGTACATATCACTTATCTTAAATGCAAAATTTAATGCCCCAGTAGCATTCAACAAATATACACCTTTGTTTGCAAAAAATACGGCATAATTATTATCGTCTATTGGAACAAAGGAACTAGCCACACCATACGTTTCATTGTATAAACATTTTGGTACATCATCTATATTAATTTCTGTGAAATTTGAATTAGACATTTTACAATAATGCTTAATATCGACCCCACCACTTCTTTTACCATAAATAAAATAAATCAACGAGTTAACAGGATTTGTCGATAATTTAAAACTGTTTGCTCCATCAATTATGGTTTCTGTCGCACTCCATGACTCTCCATTAAATGTGGAATGTCTAACGGTATAAGTAGACCCAGAATATGTTACATTAAAACAATGCAAGAAATACTCCGTAGAGATATAATAGTTTTCTGTACTTGACGAGGTGTTAATCCCACTTGGCATTGTACTTTGTGTCCATCCACTATTATAATCATAAATATAATGATATGACCCTATAGCATGTATCTTATTTTTATGCACGACTGTAATAGCCGAATGATATTGGTCTCCACATTTCGGGGACGCTTCTGCTCGTATGTATTCATCTGGATTGTTAGGATTTAATGAGCCTTGTAAGTATACTGAATAAGTATAATATGTTGCTCGACATATACTGTCATTAAAAACAAAAAATGTAACGCTCCCTGATTTGTTTTCAAAATTATTAAAGTATGTATCTGTGCAATCCACATAACTAAGATTATTTTTTAATGTAGAAATTTTATATTGCACTGGTGATGAATTTACTGCACCACTAGCAAATTGATTTACTTTTGTATTTGTTTCTGTGCATTTTTCTTCAACAGAATTTATTTGTGTTCCTACATTCTCAACCTTCGTGCCAATCTCTGCCATCCTATTCAGCATCGCTGCATCTTTGTTTTCAAACATGTCATCACTCTCCTTAAATAATTACTTCTGGCACACTTGTATAGCTACCGTCTTCATGTGCCGTTAGAGTTGATTTACATTTATACATGATTAAAATTCCCGTTTCATCGTAACAGGTAAATTCCTCAACACAAGTACCATCAACATCCAGTTTATCTGTGGCTACACATTTTGCCACAACAATTTCTGGATTGCTGAGTAGGGTAGCTGTACTTGTATATACACTTGTTTTATCAGCATTGTTTTGAATCGACAGTTTTGTTTTCACATCATCACGTTCAAAATAATGCTGATAAATTTTCTTCTGTAATGACTGACCTGTTGCATCTTTTACATAGTCTGCCATTACTTCTGGGTAAATCGTTTCAAACTTCCCATCAGTAGTACGCTTTTTCATTAGCACATGTCCGTCCTCTTGAAGTTGCAGCCATAAGCCACCTTCTTCTAGCGTATTTGGAATATCTGCGCCAATAGAAAGCTGTTTAGAGATTTCAATTTTCTTCCAAACTGTACTACTATCACTTGGTTCTTCAGCAAGATTGTTTTCCATACAATACCAAAGAGATTGATTGTAAGAAACCATATCATACTGATAGAACTCTTTATTTCTAATCCATTCACCTCTGGGTGTTAGTCCAAGACCAGAAGCACCATCAAAATAGTCAACGCCCTTCACAGGAGTATAACCATCGTCACCTCTGTCACCTTTCATTGAGATTTGAATATATTTCCCATTCTCTACATTTTGCGTAGGAATATCACCAGTTGCAATATTATTACCGAGAACAAGAAAATACTGTTTTACACCATTAACAGGGTATCGTACAACATCATATTTATTTAATCTGTATTGCTCATCTGTAGAACTGGATGACATCTGTTCGTTCCAATCACCTTTTTGTTTACCAAGTCTACAAATCTTATCTAGGATATTATCATAGAATGTTCTTTCAACCGCAATAATAGAATGATGCAATGCTAAAATGGTATCAGCATTGATAATACACTGTTTTAGTGAAGGATTTTGCACTAACAATTCAGAAGCTAATGCAGTTTGTCCCATAGCCATATAAGAGTTATACTGGTTAATCAATAACACTTCACTGGCAGATGGGTCACGAATTACACGAAGTTTATCTTCCTGTTGTGGATAGTTGGTATGCGTTAAGTCAGCATATTTTACTACAACACCATCACTCATTTGTTCATCTCGCTCCTTTCTTATGTTTTTCCATCTGTTTTAGAATCATCCTTTTTACCACTATCTGTAGAATCATCTTTCACATCAAAATTATACAAAGGAGAAAACTCAGTTAATGTCAAAGACATCGTTCCGTATGGGTGCGATGAACTGATAGAAGTGACTACCCAGTCTTTTGTTTCTCCTGTAGCAGCTAAAGTAAACTGCACCTTTTCGTTCCCTTGCAACCAAGGGATATATACCATTTCCAATGTGATTGTATAAGCAATCTTGGCGGCTAACCATGTTTCATATTCAGCTCTTGTTATACAGTCATCAATGGCTTGTATTTTATCATAGTCTGCGTCAGAGCATACTTTCATGTACTCTCCAATACGCTCAATCGCAAAAGGGGAGTTAGGGTCAATTGTGTATGTAATAAAATCGCATCCATGTTTTTCTATATCTTTTTTCTTTTCTTCTTCTGTTGGTTCAGTATTGCGCAATTTATTTACCGCCATAATCTGCCATTGTCCCATAACAAGCATGTTTGCTCTACGATATCTAAATACAAACGAACTATCCTTCACAAAGAATTTTTCTGCAATTTCTTTTTCTGAACTATCTACAAGCGAGAATGTTGTAACAAGTTTGCTTGCAGAATCATCTTTCTCTTTATTATATAGTGCAAGTTTAGGGCTTTTAGTAGCATTTACTTCTGGTATTTTTACAGCAAATTTAGCACTTGTTGGTAAAGAACCATCATCATTGATAGCAACTCCTGTAAATGTAGCAGAATAGGTATTTGTTTTGGAATCGTAAGTACATATATCTGTGTAGTAGTCTGTGTCCAAACACTTACCAAACACCTTTGTCACATTTCGCATAGATTTTCTATCACCAGTATCAGTTTCCGTGATATATAATCGTTGTAATATAGAATCATCCAAGACTACAGGGTCACTTTCCTTTACATTTACTTTTTTGCAAATAAATGTTCCATCTGTATCAAAAAACATTTCGTAACTAGGGTACAAATCCCTCAGTGTGGTTAGAATCGTCCAAACACTATCAGAGGGTGTAAATTCCAAGTCATATGGGATTAGCTTTGGCATATCCTCTACATAGTATTTTTTAAATTTTGTCAATCCCGTGAGAGTATCAATAATAGCCTGACGAATTGTTAGCTTCTCAGATTCTGGGATAGTCTGTTTCAGTCCTTCTAAACTACCACTAATATCACCATTCAAATAACATACCAAATCAGAACAGTTGATATTTAATGTTCCATTTTGAGGGCTGTACGAATAATCAGTTACAACAAAAATACCTTTATCATACCAAAGTGTATCATTATCATCCTGATTGGTGGCGATTACCTTTGCGCCATTATACTCATATAAGGTATCAGCAGTATAAGGTACTTGTACACCAATCAACACTTTAACAAACCTGTTGACCCATAGTAACTTATCTTCCTCTAAACCTACATTTTTATCAATAACAGCAAGTGTTAAACTGCATGTATTCCGAATATCAGAATCAATATTAGTAGACATTTGCCCAGAAACATATTCATGTTTCATTTCGTACACTGTTTGCAAATTCTCATTTAATAGAAGGATTTTAACATACAGCGTTTTTTCTGGACTACTTAGAGCATCAATGTCTTTTTGAGTAGGGTAGTAAGCCATCCTTTATACACCTACTTCCAAACAGTTAATAAATCCATGCTTATACAAGTCCATATTGTTTTCTACACTACCAACTTCTGTGAATGTGATACTTGTAGTCACATGCTGATTAAATGCGCCCTCGGTTTCACCAATATCACTTGTTACGCAAGCCATATAAATTTGTCCATCATACCACTTAACAATTTTAGGCTTTCTGTTGGATAGGAAATTACGCACTGCCGCACGATATTTCCAACCGTTCTCAGAATCAAATTTAAATGTCTCTTTGTCTCTTTCGACAAACCAACCAGAAATATTAAACTGGTCATATTTAACCTGAGAGTAGTATTGAATAAAGGGATACTGCGAGTTCGTTGGTTCAATCACATTTACAGGTACTTTTCGTGTTAAGTTACTACGTTTCAGCTCACCTATAACCTGATATCCATTAGTCGAATCAATAATGAAACAACCATCATAACAAACATTTACATCAATCATCTGATATGTACCTTCTGCGCCATCTACAATAGGGACTGCTGCATATTCATATTTAGTATTGGCTGCAACCACAATATCATTGTAATAGAAGTTCAAGTCTTCTTCCTTTTGAATAGGAATATAGTGCATTGCCAACCACTTATAATCACCATATTTTCTTTTCTTAATAAACATGCCACTAATGGAATTTAATGTAAAGTCTACGTTACCTGCTAAAATATTATTTTTAAATTTCGCATGTAGAATGGTACTGTAACCCCATTCTGGTATCTTTGTATCATAAGCAATAGAAGTATCACTGTCTAAATATAAGTCATCAAAAACCGCATTAGAGATTTCAATATATTCTGTATTACCAGTGTTAATAGATGTGGCATTATTTGTCATTGAGTAAAAACTTCCTAAGAAAATCATGCTACATCACCATCCTCTACTGTTTGTATTGATTCTTCCTTATTTAGTTTGGCAATTTTAATATCAAATGCACCATCTACATGGCGTATCCAAAAATGTACTTGTTCACCATTTGTAGGAGGGTCAATTAGATTACTAATTTGAATATAGTTTAGTTTTTCATCACCAACATATTGATATGCTACTAATTCAGCATAATAGCTTTCTGTTTCATGTCCTTCAAATATACCCTTGTACCATTTTACATACGCTTGTGCAGTCTTCATGTTAAACGAGATAATAGTTGAATAGTCTATAATGTTTTCTGCAATAATATCGCAGGTAAAATTCTTAGCAGTATATCCAGAGTCAAACCATACCTTTTCACCGTTAATTAGACTCACTTTATCATCATCTATATAAACCAGTTCCTCTGGATTTGACTTACCTTCAACCAATACATAATTGACAGATAACCGTACACTACCTTCGTCTGGCATATTGTCGGCACGAAACGCTAAAAATAGGTCTGGCTTAATATAGTCACATACAATTTGAAGAAATCCCGTGTCTAGTTCCATCCCATTTAGGGTCGCACCTGTTGCACGTACATAATAGGTTGTATCATCTGTTAGTCCAGAAATCCTAGTTATCAACCCAGAGTTCACATATTTATTCCCAGAATCATAAATAACCGTTGTTTTATCAATACCATATAACATGATATTGTATTGATTTAAAACTTCACTTGTATCATCACAGTGATATTGTAATTCTGCGTCAATGTAAGAATTTTTAATTATCATGTTGTCTGTGATATTTGCAAAGTGGAATGTAGGTGTTGCAAAGCATTTTAAAATAACAATATTGCTTAAAGGGCTTTCCTTGCCCTCATAGTCAAATACAGAAATTTGGAAGCTATATGTGTTACCATTGATTAGTGTGTTTGCAGGTACTGTGGCTTGTAATGCCATACCGAGAATCTTGTTGCTATTGTAAACTTCCTCTAGTGTTGCATTATTTTTAACTACAATTCGATGTCCAAAAACTTGTGAACCACTATATGTAAACTGTAAAATGTGAGATTTTGTAGCATCAAAGGGTAATGAGTTTAAAAGAATAGGGGAGACTGCCATTTTGTAATCACCGCCCTTTCTTAATTATTAGCTGTCGCATCATTTGCGACAACTGTAGTTACAATATTTTTGTTTGGATATATATATAAATCTGTATCATTCCCACATGGAAACAACACAAATACTCTCTCATTTACACTATATGTAAACAAAGATTTAATTGTATAACTGTGGTCACGAATTTGAACCTTGTATTTATTGTTATCCAAAATTTCAATTACACGACCCACTTTGGTTTGGTCAAAGGACAATGGTGTATTCTTGAAAAATACATCTATTGCCTGACATATATAATCATTTATATTCACCACTGTTCACTCTTTCTTATAGAATAAGAGTAGGGAAGAACCCTACTCTTATATTTGTTACTGTGTATTACATCGTATGGATGTTTCTCGTTCTACTTGTGCAATGCTGTTCAGCATAAGCAGGTAGGGTAGAAAGCTGTTGCACAAATTCATTCGCATCTTTTACATCATGGATGTGCATATCATGGAAATGGTTTTCAACAATAGTTTTTGTTTCACCAGAGCCAGCCATATAAATCATCTGAGACTTCATGTTTAGTGAGTCCAAAGTATCGGACAAGAACATTTTAGGATTCGCTCCAAACTCCCACATGTTTTTAGCAGCATAATGAGGAATCACACTGCCACCCGTGTTAATACGAATCCAGTTCCCCTCATCTGGTTTGTCTAAAACAATTTCGTCACCTTTTTCGTTAACATTATAAATGTCGGCAGGAAGGTTCAATCCACCTTTTGCATATTTGCCTACAGTTTTTCCGCTTTTATCTTTAACATGTACAAGACCATCAGAACCCTTGGAATATGTGTAGCCACCACTAGAATCCGAATTGCTTACACTAGCATATTTTTTCCCACTGACGGGCTCAGAACCACCAGAGCCACCACTAGAACGACCTCCACGACTAGACCCACCACCAGATACACTAACATTAACGTTAATGCCCTTGGCAAGCTGTTTTGTATTATCCTCAGTAGCCTTAGTATTATCCTCGTGCGTGTCACTGTTCTTTTCAATGTTTTTGCTATTATCTTTGAGATTCTTAGATACATCCTTGTTACTTTTTTCAATAACCTTAGACCCGTCATCACCACCACTGTAACCATTCTTGTTACGAATAGCCTCAGCCTCAGCATGAGCTTTATTCATATTGGCAGTATCGCCCTTAGCTTTTGCTTCGTTATAGGCTTTTTGAGCAGCCTTAATTGCGGCAGAATCAGACTTGCTTAAAGAATCTGTTTTCTTAGAACCAGCAGAGGGAGCATTACTAGAAGTGCCTGTACCATTCACCTTGATTTCGTTATAAGTTCTACCATAATTGTCTTTATAAACAGTGCCTACTAAACCGTCACCATTTTTAACAATATTTTCAACTCTATCAAGTCGGTCAATATATTCTTTGCTACCCCATGTACCACCCGTGTTAGGGTTAGTTTCTGTGGATTTGTCTTTCAACCATTTCAGATTATCCAGATACTTCTTGGTTGCTTCTGCGTCTGCGTTTTTACCACCAATGTTATAAGTACCACTTTCTTTATAGACGGCATCAGAATAGTCAATAAACTTCCCTGTCATTTTATCCATAGCGGCATTATAATCATCAATGTATTTGCCTCTTACGTCATTTGCAATCTCGTGTAAACGGTCAGCAAGTTCTTTATTACCTGCCGCCATTGCATCGTTCCATGCTTGCTGTAAGGACTTAATATATGCCCTGTCAGAATCAGATAGTAGTTTATCGTCAAAGTTATCCAGTGTGATTTTCTTTTCTTCTTCCTCGTCTACAAGAGAGAAGTTAGCAATCGCATTTGCAAGGGTGCGCAATTCTTCTGCTACCTGTTCATTAGATTTCGTGTTATCATCTGTACTAACAATATTTTCCAACAAAGACATAATATTTTCGTTGGTAATTTTACCATTCGTACCTAAAATAGCATTTAGTCCTTGAGTAGCAAGTAGTTGACGTTTGTCTTCCTGTACCTGTTTATCAGCTGCGTCTACAATCTTTTGGTTAGATTCTGTAATGCCACTAACAGAGTCCACAACATCTTTAGGCAGTTTTGTACCCCACAGGTTCTCTTTGATGTGAGAATTTACATCGTCAACTTTTTCTCTTGTGAAATTACCATTAGCATCCTTGCCAGTAATACGATAAGTACCACCATTGGTGTAAATGAAGTCACCTTTTTTAGCTTGAGAAGGTGCTTTACCATTTTTCTGAACATACCAAGAATCATGGTCTTCGTTTTTAGGTGTATTGATTTTATACATCAGCTCAAAAACCTTCATCATGTTGACGTATGTTGCACTCAAATGCTGTTCAAGTTCATCCGTTTTATCCTTGATATCCTGTTGAACACCAAGGTATCCATCTTTAAACCTATTGTATACATCAAGTCTTTGGTCTAATACATTTCTCTCCCAGTTAGCACCAAGCTGTTCAGCCGCAAGTAATCTGTTTTGTTGCTTATCAAACAAGTCGGGAAGTTCTTCCCACATGTTCTTGTATTCTTCAAGTTTTTCCTTTTCTTTTTCAAGGTCACTTACACGCTTGTCAAATTTAGCGTTAGCTAATGCCTGTTCTGCTTCGCGAATAGCATCTTCATCAGCCTTGTAGACCCATCCTTTATCTTTTGTAAGAACCTTATTGGTTTTCTGGCTATTCGCCTTATCTAAATCTGCTTGTTTTTGCTGTAAATCTAACGCTTCTTGACGTTCTTCATTAAGTTTTTTCATAGCATCAATTTCATCATCAATGCCCTTAATTTGGTTGTCAATGAGGTCAATAACAGCAGATAGTGCGTTATCCTTAGATTCTTTCTGCTTGTCTAAAATCGCTTTTTCAGATGCAAGACGTTTATCATAATAATCCTTCCAAGCCTTTTCAAGCTCTTGGATTTTCTCTTTATTAACTTCATAACCCTTATTTACTAAGTCTGCCCATTTTACAAGAGCACCATTCATGAGTTCGCCGTAGATACTAATATCCATACCTACAGCGTCTTTACGATTAGAAAGCAGCTCAATCAAATGTTCTTGGTCTGTAACATAATTTTTATATTTAGTATATTGCAAATCGTTAATGGTTTTATTAACGTCAGAGATTTTATAATTTAGTTCTTTCCAAGTAGAAAGACTTTCTTTATTTTTGTCGTTAAGGTCTTCAGTGGACTTAATCAGTGCCTCGGTGTCCTTGATAGTACCTTGTGACAGCTTATTTAGATATTCTCTATTTTTAATAACAAGAGTATCGGATTTCGCATCATAGTCAATCTTGAAGCCCTTTTTTCTCAACCGAGTAACATTGTCAGAAATTTCTTTATCTCTTGCCTTATTCAGTTTCTCTAAAGCATCTTGTTCGTCCTTATACAAACCAATAAGAACATTCTTCAAAGAAATCTGTTCATCAATGTTGTCTGTGGCATCATAAGCATCATTTAGTTCGTCAATCTTATCCTTGACATTTTCTACTGCATCAGATAGTTCTTTGTACTTATCAATATCGGCAGTATATTTGTCTTTAGACCCAGAACCAGAGCCACCTTTAGAACCTTTAGAACCAGAAGAAGGTGTCTTAGAAGTAGGGGTTTTTGGAGTATCGGTAGGCTTTGTAGGAGAAGTTGCGCCAGACCCAGCTGTTTTATTTCCATAAGTGCCGATATTCGATAATTGATTAATCAGTTGTTGATTACCTGTGTTTCTAAAATATTCACCAGCTTTTGTTAACGCACTACCAAGGTCTTTTGCTCCACCTTTGGCTTTACCCGTAAAATCAACACCGAAAGATGGAAAACCATTGTATTTGATACTACCATCTTTCCCAATTTCAAATAGTTTTTTCAGTGACCCTTTTAAATATGGTTTTGCTTCGATTGAATATGAAAACCCAGAAATAGTCTTGCCTAATGCTGTTAATACATCACCAATCGCCTGTGATGCATTACCAACTACTTGACCAACAGTATTCATCGTCCAATCGACCATACCTGTTGTACTACTTAAATTACCTTGTACAATACTAGAAATATAACTAGACGCATTCTCTGCAAGCAACATAGATGTATCAATTGTTTCACCTGTTGTCTGTTGTAGCATGTCAGCAAAACTTTGTACCATTTCAGGCTGTTCTTGTAAGAATGTTGCTATTCCGTTTGATAATTCATTGATGTGAGCTTGAAAGTCCTGAGAACCAAGCATATCTTCTGTCCACGATTTATAATCTTTAAAGAAATCAAAGTCACTGGACAATACATCTGCTAAACCTTGTACATCTTCCAATTCGTCCGTTGCATCTTTTAGATTATTATAATCATCAACTGCTGCCTGAACTTCCGCGCTTGCATTTGCCGTAGTTTCTGCGAAACCATCTTCACCAATAGTTAATTTATTTAGCGATTTTAGCATTGTCAGCTGTGCATCAGAACCAGCTTGTAATTCACCAATGTAATCTGACACAGAGGAATCTCCACGTAAGAATTTACTAGAAGCCTCATTTAAACCATTGCCGATTTGTGCAGACATCGTGGCTACCATAGCTTCTAATTCGTCTGTTTTGTCCGTACTCCAATCGTCTACTCTTTGGATAGCATCATCAAACTTGCCACTTGTCATGAGATTATTAAGTGATTCAAACCATTCTTGTGATGTAATAGTTCCTTCTCTTAATGCTTCATTTAGTTGTTTGGTATCATCAATTAAAGTAGACATTTCACTACCACGCATACCTTCAATACTTAAATTATCTTGAACATATGCTGTAGACTGAATATCATCTAAGAGTGTATCATAACCCTGCGAGAAGTGTGCAGTCCCAAGGTTTAAATCAGCATTCAAAATAATAGGGTCTAACCTATCTATTTCAGCCTGATATTCTGCAATTCGTTCCTTTGCTTTCTCTGCATTAACACCTTTAAGTGTACCATCATTGAGATATTCTTCTAGTTTTTCTTTCGCATCAGCGTATTCAGTATATTGCTCTTTTAATGTTTCTACATTATTCTGTAATGATTCTAGTGCAGAATCTTCTTGGTCACGCCATGTTTGTGCAATCCAACCGTCTGTATTGTCACCGAGTTTTTCAAGCTCTGTTCGGGCTTGTTTCAGTTTCTTTAGATTATTCTGTACATTTGTCTCTACTGTGTCTTCGGCAGTATAAGTAGGGTTAACCGTACCACCAGAAACACCTGTCTTTTCACTTTGTACTTCTGGCATGTTTTCGTCAATATCTTTTAGTGCCAAGCGTTCCTTTTGAATATCAAGCAAATCCTTCTCGTACTCAATGCGCTGTTTTAAATAGTTCAGTTTTGTACCACTTGCGGAAGGGTCATCTTTTAAGTTATCGTATTCTTCTTGTAGCCCTTTAATCTTGTCCGTAAGGTCGTCAACGATTTCTTGTTGTTTTGCAAACGAAGTATACAGATTATCAAAAATATACATGCCAAGTTTAATAGCTGCTACAATAGCTAACATAGCACCCATGTTGGCAGCTGCACCCTTGAGAGCATCACCAAATTGCTTACTTAAAGACCCTGCATTGCCTAGTTGCTTTCCAATATCTCCAATCGGTTGTTTCCCAGCGTCTACATCTTTTAAAAAAGCTAAAAGTTGCTTATCAGCAACCCCAACATCCTGTGCATACTTGACCCATCCATATTTACCAACTTGTTCTAAAGTATTTTCATTAAACCCTTGTATGTATTTAATAATACTTTCGCCTTGTACTGATAGTTGCGGTAATTGGATTTGTTCTAAGATGGTATGCATTACACCATTTTCATCAAAGTTTACAACGCTACAAAAAAATGTTATACTATATAATACTTGGATTATTATATATATGTAGAGAGAGGTGTAATACATGAGTAAATATTTATGCATGGTTTGTGGTACAGAAAATGAGGACACTGACTTTTGCCAAACTTGTCACGTTCCGAAAAAATGCTTTATCAACATCGAGCAGTTAAATCTACCAGCAGATGATATTATCACATTAGCTCGTATTTCTAATGACAATAATTTTTTGCAATCTATGAACGACCTATATAATAAAGATGTCATTGAATATAATTTAAAATTATCTCAATTTAAAACAAACACGGAACAGCAAAAACAAGCTACCATCCAACAACACAACCAATCCCAATATAACCAACCTCATTGCCCCAAATGTGGCTCTACGGCAATTTCCACAGTTAACCGTGGATTCTCCATTGTAACTGGCTTTATTGGTTCTGGCAGCCCCAGAAACGTATGTCAAAAGTGTGGGTATAAGTGGAAACCGTGAGTTGGGAATTGTAAGTTGTGAGATTGTGATTAGAAGGATGATAGAGTAGGGGAGAGGCTAACGATTATTCTGTTGATTCTGATAACTGTGACTGTAATCGTTCTTGTTCAGATAGATAACCCTGTTTATAATCTTCATATACAACAGATGCTTCTTCTCTGCTTAATGCCCTATAATCTGCTGACATAAACGCTTGTGATAGCGTGTCATCCGATATTTCATTCAAATGTTTGCACCTAGAACCGATACAGGTTGTATCTGGTAGCTCATCCCAAGCGGCTTTCATTTCTTCTAAATCAGCCAGAGCTTGTGTTAATTCTTCTAATCTGGTTTGCATTTATATCACAACCTTTCATTCAAATAATAAATAGGAGAGATTTATATGTTTACACTAGAACAAGTTAATAGAGAGATTGATTTATTTGCTAAGGAGATGAATATTTCAGTACCACATTTAACAAGTATTGTGCATGAGGATAACCATCATAGTTATGCCCGTGTATCATTAAAGGATATTACTAACGATAAATATATCATTTACATTTCTAATGATTTATACCAGTATGATTTAAATTATCAAGTCTCTGTATTATGGCATGAATTTGTACATATACATGATATGTTATATTTTAAAGATAATAAAAACATAAAATATATCATGACAACCTGCTCTGAAGCCTTTGCCACAACAACACAATTAGAATATTTGTGCAGAAGTGGCAATCCACAACATATTTTACATGAAGGTAAATTAACAACTGTTAGCGCGGTTGCGCAAGAATATTTTAGTATTAGTGTGCGATATTGTAGAGATACTTTAGCCACGGCGAATCCGAATTCATTCTATGACGCAATTGTAAATTTTTCATATTGTTGCGGCGCAATGTTGCTTTGTTGGGAAGACCCGTTGCTTTTTCTAAAAAGTGTGATTCATCATTATCCAGTAATTTTCCAGCCTGCCTTGTTGTTATTAGGAAATGCTATCTTTTTAAACAATCCGATTCTTGCTGGCGATATATATAAAAGGCTACATCAAATACAGCAAAAACAAGCAGCAGAAATGATTAAAAACAACATAACACAAATTAACAATGAAATACAATAATTGAGGTAAATAAGACCAACCTCACTGTCCCACCTGTGGTAGCACAAACATTTCCAAAATCGGTTCAATAGAAAGGGTAGGTTCTGTAGCTATATGGGGTCTATTCTCTAAGAAGATAAATAAGACCTTTAAGTGTAATAACTGTGGGCATACGTGGTGAGGGGATAAGAAGTTATGGCTCAATTTGATTAAGGCAATAATCAATTATATCTTCAACACGTTTAAGTGCCTCTGGACTACAAGGTTTTCTAGGTGTATGTGTATCCCAGTGTTGTTCGATATATTTATCATATTCATTAGTCCATGCTTGAATTTGTTCTTCGAGAGATATAGTTTTACACATTGTTTCTCACAACCTTTCGTTACCAAATAGAGTAAGTGCTATATAATACCTTACTTAATCTCAGGACAATATGGTGTTACGAAATTCATTGCTTGAACAATATCATTCTCTGCATCATGTGTCTTATGATGATTATAGTAATCAAATTCGGTTTCATATTCTGATTCACGTTGCATTTGGTCTACGTAATTATAAACACTTGTGGCAATTTCCCTAGCTTCAGAATATGTACACTCATATCTCTGTAAAATTCGTGTGATTAACACAATAATTTGTAAATCTATTACATTTGCTTTCATAATAATACCTACTTTCTAAAAGGATGATAGTAGTAAGTGGATAGTGGGCATAATAAAAGACACCTTAATTGGTGTCTTTTTAGTGTACAAATAAAATCAATAACTAGACATTGTATATTATTTATATTAAAATATATGCGGATTCATGGTTACACCAATCATCCGCTTGAAGCTAATATATTGTTGCCGACTTCAAAGCATACGCCTTTATTCAGCAACTACCCATAAATGCTTGGTATACACCATCTTCAAGGGTTAATATATTATATAATATGATTTAACATTTGTCAAGATACTATAACAAATTTTTTAAACCAACTATATGTTCTAATGGTGTTCCACGCTTATAAATTTTATTCTGAAAAGTTTGTCCTAATAACTGCTTATCAGATTGATGATTGATAACTCTACAAATAGAAGCAGGAATAAAATCTGCTATCTGTAATCCAATACAATTATCTTCTTTAATGACAAAACCAAGCGAAGAAACATATTTACTAATTATATCTGGTTTGAAATATACAGACCCGTTAGTTTTGTATGAATAATATGTGTCCAATAACATAGAATTTTCATGGGCAGTTCTTGATTCAACGACAATGTTTCCGTATCCATTGTTTTCAACCAAAAAATGTAAATAATTCTCTAATAGTTTTATAAACCCAATATTATAATGCCCATCTGTCTTTTTATTATACACTGACTGCATCATATCTTGATGATAATATATAACAAAAGTCGTTCCATCAATATTTTTGATAATATTTTTGAACTCTTGATAGAATGTATTTCTTTTTACAGAATCAGTAAGAGTCTTAAATGCCCCTTTGTTCTTTTTTATATCAGTATAATGTAAAACGACATCTGTTGTATTGAAGTATTTATGTTTTAGTTGATTAATGCTTGGAATTACATCTTTTATGTAATCTTTTCTTTTAATAGCAATTCCACCAAAAACAAAATAATCATTATTCTTTGTTTTCTTTGTTTCATCACAAAATAAAATATATTCTTCCATGCAACCACTCCTATATCTCATGTTATTAGTATATTGTATTATACACTAATATCTGACAAAAAGATAGGAGAGTTTACCATTTCTATTTATCATCTACACCGTTTCCAAGCCAGTATAGAAGTTGTGTGTTATGTACTAAGCAGAGTAGGGGATATCCCTATTCGTTCCTCTGTTCGCTTCTCACAGGCTTTCCCCGTGGTTGCCGAGTGAATATTGCAACCTCATACAATTACGTCTGCATGAAGTCGTGCCTTGCCACCCTGTCGCACGCTACAAAATGAAAACACACTTTCATTGTTGCATCATAACGTGTCGGAACTACCATTTTCGCCATATATGGCTTAGTCTTTGAGAACATATCTGAACGATATGCTTTTATTTCATCCCTCCGATACCTATTACTAGGCTTACGGCTTCCTCCGATATTCGGCATATTTAGGATATAAAATCCAAGGCAAAGTCTACTTAATAAACGATTATTTTATAGAACACCCACTACATTAAATATATGACATTATTATGTATTCATATGCAATAGGGGACTCGTAAACTATGATAAGTAACGTATGTTAATCCTTTGCCCTTAGCTCCTGCAATTGCAGAGCCAATGAGACTACCTGTGCCTAAAAGACCCAGATTATCTGTAATTTTATCTACTAAGCTAACAACCTTCTCTAATAGATTGATGAAAGCAATCATACCGTCAGAATTAACAAGGTTGTTAATCGTTTTTGTCCACGTGTTACTCAGTTTATTAAGACTACCCGTGACATTGCTTGCAGATTTCTCAGCTTCTTGCATTGCACTACCATGACCCTCAGAGTAATCTTGAAGCATTTTATCATACATTTCAAAATTATCGAGCAACGCTGCCAATTTTGTTGCTTGGTATTTGCCACCAATATTTGTTAATATTTCCGCTCTTAACGGGTTATCTTCATCCAATGTTTTAAAGGTTTTGGACAAATCCCTTAAAATATCCATTGGCTTTCTTAACGATTCTGCTCCGTCAACCATTTCTGTCATAGCTGCACCAGCACTCTTTAACGTACCAGTAATTTTAGAAGAATTGACATTTTGTAAGTTAATCAGTAACGATTTGATACCAGTACCAACCTCAGAACCACCTAATTTGGTGACTGCTTCGATTGTACCAGTCATGGCAGCAAATTCAGCTGGGTCTACACGATATGTAGCTGCAACTGAACCAGCAGTAGACATGGACTCTGCCATATCTTCCATTGCCACACTGTTCCTGTTAGTAACCATATTCATCCCATCAATTACTTCATTTAATTTACTTGCTTCACCGTTAAATTTGTACGCAGCATTAGTTGCCAGTACATACTTTGATGCAAGGTCATTGGTTAAATCACCAGCAGTTTGAGCAAGCAAAACTTGCTTTGCCATTGCTTCACTCTGCTCCCCATAAAAACCACTACGAGACATTTCTGTAACGGTATTCAGATAGTCAGTAGCTGTTCTACCCAATTCACTTGCCTTGTCAAAGGACGATTTACCTAATTCTTTCAGTTCTTTATCTGTCAAATCACTGGTTTTGCTAATTTCTGTCAGGATATTATCCATCTCAATTAGTTCATTGACAGCTTCTCTAGTTTTGCTAACACCAGTCATTACCAACGAACTAACCGATAACCATTGCGTGAAACTACCTGCCGCTTGTTTCAACTGGTCAGCTAATGAGTAACCAAGTTTATTCAATCCTCGCATAGAATTTTGGATTGATTGGAATTTAACATCAATGTTACTTTTTTCAACCCTAGACATTGCAGTGGAGGTATCACGCAATTTATCAATATATCGTTGTAATTCTGCTCTTGCTTCAGCAGTAATACGTGTATTTTTCTGTAAAAATGATTCAATCGAATTTGCCTTAGCTAATCTGCTTTGTTCAGTTACAAGACCTTGATATTCTAGTCTTGCATTTGCTACAGCAACTTTTGTTTCTGCCAACACAGACGAAAATTTCTGTTCTGCTTGTACACGTTGTTCAGCCGTACTATCAGCAGATGCCATAATTCGTAGCTGCTCTGTTAACTGAGACACTTGGTTTTTTGCTTCTTCAGCAGTATAACCATATTTCTGTAACTGAGCAATTTGTGTATCAATTTGTAACTGATAAGCATTATTTTTCCCAGCACTAGCGTTTTGAAAAATAGTGTTCGCTTTTTCTTGTATGGCTTTTTGAGTGCTTTCAGCAGAATGTAAAACCTTTACATCACCGACTTGTACTAACCCACTATACTCGTTTCCTTTATCAGATAGCAATTTATCTCGTTGCATAACAAACCGCTTTATTGCACCTGTTGCATCAGTAAATGTTACAGTTAATTGCTTAACCATACCATCGGCACGCTCTATACCAGTAATGTCCCAATCTTGCCAACCATGTGCATTTGCCATTTTAGCAACTTCATTGCTATTTTTATCAACAGTATTGCCAACTTTTGAAATATAAGCACGATTTGCTTTTTTCAAATCAGACATTTTTAGCACTTGGCTAGAAGACATATTTGCCTGTTCTTTTTGCAATACACGTAATTTCGCAGTTAGAACATCAACTTCCTCACGCCATGCTTTATATGCCTTTGCCCAATTAGCGTTTCGCCCCTCTTCATCTTCAAGGCGTTTTATCTCAGTAAGTTTTGTACTTAACCCATTAAGCTGTGTTGTTACCTCTTTAGGAGCGTTGCTTAAACCATTAAAATCGGCTTTCAAGCTAGCAATCGTTTCATCACCTTTGGCAATATCTCTAACTGCCTTACCAGCTTTATTGAGTTGTCCAGTTAGTTCTTGTGTAATACTAGCAGTCTGTGTACCCAGTCCACGATACGCAGTTTTAACTGCTTCGATTGAACCAGTTCCATTCTCCAATGCCTGCATAGCATTGTTAAACTGTGTAAAATCAATCCCAGATAAAATACTTTCATTCGTACTTTTAAATTGTGCAACCTTTTGCTTATAGCTTGAAATTGCATTTTCCGTAGCGTTAATCTGTTTAATAATGCCATTTTCGTTAATCGTACCATTTGTGTACACAAACGCATTATCTAGTTTATCGAAAGAATATTTCAGTTCTTCTACAAGACCGTTTGCTTGCTTAATCTGTACAATAAATCCATCAAGCATGGATGATTTATCGCCAGCTTGCATGATTTCTTTTACAGAAATTGTGCTATTTGCAAGTTCTTTAATTTGCTGAAACTGTTCTTTAACCTTACCGATAATATCATTTTGATTACCAGTAACTTTGAATTTAGTTTCAAACGTACCTTTTTGAACGGCATTTTTAATACCTTCATTGATTTGTTGACCTATCTGCTGTCCGACTTGTTGTGCCTGACGCACCTGTTCAGGATGTACATTGACCAGTACATCAAGGTTAATACCGTTCTTTTGTAAGGACTGTTTGAGTGAAGCAATAGCTTCTGGACTCAAATTTAATTTTTGAATTGTAGCCTGTAAATCCTTAATATTGTTTAAATCACTTTGAACATTCTGCTTGGCACTTTGGTCTAATCCTGCATCAAGCAAAATCTTAAAATCGTCATCCAATATTTATCACCATCCTATTTTTGAGCAAACAAAACTCCCCAAAAATAGAGTAGGGGAGTGAACCACTTATCCAACTACATGGACACCACACTTCTGTAATTTTTCCTTGAAGATGGCTAACACGCCACCTTCAGCGTTAATATTTTCTATGGTATCAGTCCAAATGTGACGATTACCCTTTACACGCCATTTTTCTGTAGTACCATGCCATCCACCTGTTTCATTTGCCGTTATAACGTCAAAACCTGTTGTACCATATTTATCATATGTACTCTGCAAATAAGATTCATCTATCTTCACTTCGCAGTGAAACATATTTCCGTTTCTTACTACTTCTGTTGTAACCATACTGTTTAATAGTGCATAGGTTCTACGATAACTCGATGGAGTATCTGATGTTCCATCGTTAAAAACTTTTTCTCTATAATACTCATTTAAAGACTCGTGCAAGCATTGCGCTACAACGTCTTGAGTTTGCTGTAATGCTAATTGGATACGGTTTTCAATAATACGCTGCAAATCATTCCAACTCTTAATCGTTTTTGCCATTAAAATTCCTGACTTTCTTTACAAATGAAAAAAAGATGGTATAATGTCACATGAGGAGGAGGCTGTGCAAAACACAGCCACAGAAATAGATTTCTATTTCTCAGGGAGCTAGACAAGAAATGATTTCTGTTTTGCGGTCGCCTTCGGGTGCGTGAGCCTATATACATCAGTTGTTAAACAGCACTTGTTTCATTGGGATAACTTGCTTGTCCATAATGAAAGGAGTGGATTTATGTTTATATATATTGATTTAGATAGATTGTCACAAATACTGTCTTATATTACAATGATAGTATTAACTCTAAAACAGTAAATCATTTCAGCGTCTAGTGTGGGTCATCATACCATCTTTATAACATTCAATGCTATGCTGGAAAGTACATAGCAGTGAAATTGTTACCTATATTTAGTTTTCTCTATATATATTATTTCGATTTATCTCACAACTCTAACTGTTGTATTTTCATCGTTATTTTCGTGTTCACTACTTGCGCGTGCTAATTCTCTTTCTTTTACTGCCTGTTCATGTGCGAGCGCAGCTAATTCTTCAATAAATTTATCACGCAATTCTGTCACAGGTACATCTTTGCAAGACTCATATAAGTTCTGAGCTGTTTTCATAACACCTGCTTTTTCATTCATAAATGTAATACCACACGTGTATAACATTGTTTTAAATTCAATTTCCTTTTTCTTCATGTTAAACCATTTTTTAATCATACTATACTCTCCAATCTTACAAACTAATTTTCTCAAACTTGTCAACTAAACAATCCTTACATAATTGTAGGTCGTCATAATAGTTGTACAACTCATCATATTCTTCATGACATTTATCACAATACAAATGTGGAACATGAGTACGTGGACACTGTGCGCCCAAACAAGGATATGATTCTGTAGCACATCCACAACAATCGTTTTCATAAACTAATGCCATTTGTCATCACTATCTCTTTCGAATTATTTTTGTATTTATCCCAAAAGAAAAACACCCATCATACGAAAGGTGTTTTTTGTTAATTGATTATTAAATTCTTTTTCTATTTTCTTATTTTGATACTACAACTAACTGCCAACGACTTTTATCAGCATATGTACAAGCCAACTGTGCAATCTCTGTAGCATAATAATAGCCTTGGTCATATATCTGAGCGTATACACCAGAAATATCTAAAATGACCACATGTGTCAAATTTTCAGGCTTACTATCATATTGTCCCATTTTACGCTACCTCCGAATTATAGTATCCGTTTTTCCTAAGCAGTTTACGCACGTAGTCTAAACCTTTCTTGGTAGCGTATGTAACAGAACGAATTTTGCCATCGTGACAAGGTGTTTCTTTGACTGCGAATTTCCCTTCTTTACGGAATCGCTCATATGGAATATTGACCATATCTTCATTATAGAAGAAAACTTTCTTGTCTCGCAAAAACGCAAACAACGCATACTCACCAATTCGCAGTTCTTTAGCAACTGTATTTATTGACATCAGACCTTCTGTGTTCATTAGGTCATCATAAAAAGTTTGCAATTCTTTATTTTTCGCCATCAACTCATTCACAATTTGACCTTGCAGAGTAGGGGAGAGGGATGCGAAATAATAATTGACCATTTCCTGTTCTCTGCCTTGTGGAATAGCTGCTCCTGTCAATCGAATTGATTTAAGATACTTTTTAATTTCCTGTTTCATTTGTTTGGCAACTGGTTTACGAGATTGCATACAGCACTCATACAAGCCATCTTCTGTCAAAAACCACGCTTCTGTTTGATAATTAGAACCGCTAGTACAAAATGTACGAGTGGTTTTTTCTGCATCGTCAACAGATTTAATCATTTTACTGACATTGGACACAGAGTAATCAATCCATCCTGCAACATCCTTGGCTAGAAACAATGGCGATTCAACAGAGCCATACATTTGAATGTGTTTACCAAGGATTTCTGTTTCTTGACAAATTTTTAAAATTTCATTCATAAGATACCTCCTGTCTTGATTTTTTTTAAGACATAGAGTAAAATGAAATTATCCGTTGCAAACGGGTACGTTTTTGATGGGAATCACTGCTTTTGCCGCCAAGCTAGAAGAGGTGATTCTCATTCTTTTTAATCATTTTCTAAAATTTTCTCTGTTGCAAGTTGTAACCCATAGCGTACAATTTCAGCTTTAGATTTATCTACTTTAACACAACATTTTTCCAAGCGTTCATTTTCTTCATTAGTTAACCTAATAAACAATTTATGATTCCTTGGATTTTCAGAAAAAGGTCTACCCATTTTTACAGACATATAACACCTACTTTCTGTCTATCAATAATATATTTTTATCATACTTTATGATAGTCAAAAAGTCAAGTGTTTTTAATAAATTGCATCAAAATTTTTGCAATCTATTGGCTAGATAATTATCAAGTTTCACAAAAAAATAAAAAGACACCCAATATAGGTGTCTTGCCTGTACTAATATATCCATATACACGTATGTTACAATTGTGTTTTATAATCTAAATAATATTGTTCTAGCTTCTTGAAATTACAACAGGTATAGTTTAACCGATGTTGCTTATTGCAACTTCTTTTAATGACTACGTTCTTTTTCGCCGTTGGCTCTCAGGTACGGGTGCAGACTTCCAGAATAAATCCCCACTTAACGCCTCTTCTTGCTCACCTGATATTACAAGCGTCATGGAAAAAATACTTTACCACAAAGTATTTGTTTTTTATTTATACTTTAGTTGCCGTGAATTTTTCACACTGATATTGCTCATCAGCTTCAGCAATCTCCTTTTGGATTCTACCTTCCTTTGCTTTTCGCAAAATGCTACAATTTCGTTTGTATCTTGTACAACCGATGCAGTTATTCTCAAAAGATTCTAACCGAGATACACTATTAAAAATACCAGTATATAATACTGGTGTAATAGTAATTTCAATACGAGGATTTTCAGCATCATAAAAGATTCCTTGTACCCGTTCACAAAGTTGTGTATCATCAATCCATACACATTCAGCATCTGTAATAGCATCTGCTAGGCATTTAAAACAGTTATTTGCATCCATATCAATGCGGTCAAAGTAAAATACACAGTCCATATAGTAATGTTGAAACCTGTTTTCAGACATAACCCAATTTTGTTCCCTTGCTTGTTGCTTCACGTATTCTGCAAATTTCTTTTGGTACTTTACAGCTTCAGGCTTCTTGTACATCATGGTCATAGGTTTACCATTTTTTATAATCGCTCTGACACCACAATAGTGATTAACCGAAGGTGCAATAGGCGAAACAAGTTTTAATTCCTGCATTACTCGTTCACCCCAAACTTTCTTAATATTCTCACATGCTCTGTTAGCCGTTCTACAATATAATCTGCATCTTCAAAACCAAAATCATCTGGTAACGTAATTCTAATTGTTCCTTTGATATAATCGTTTGGTACTTGTATTGCTTGTAAAACATGTGAGACAGACATACCGTGAGTATCACAGGCTGAACCAGCAGAAACATAAATACCCTCCGTATCCAACAATGTAATCAAACTTTGTGCATCTATATTTTTAAAGGACACATTTATATTGTTTGGTAATCTCTCTGCAACACAACTACCATTTATCATACAACTATCAAGATTTTCCTTGATTCTATTCATTAAATAATTGCGCACATAATACACTTGTGGATGTCCTAACTCTTGTTCGGACAATGTTTTATCAAGTAACTGTATTGCTTTCCCCAGTCCTACAATATAAGGAACATTCTCTGTACCACCACGGACACCACGATTTTGTGTACCATAAATTATAGGTTCTAGCTCGATACCATCTTTTACATATAAAAATCCAATTCCTTTTGGCGTATGAATTTTCTGCCCAGAAACAGACATCATATCAATACCAAGCTCTTTTACATCAATGCTCTGGTATGGGAACAGTTGTGTAGCATCACAATGATAGATTCCGTTATACTTATGTACGAGTTGCGAAATTTCTTTAATATGCTGTATTGTACCAATTTCACTATTAGCAGCTTGTATTGTTACAATCGTGGTATAATGCTGAGATGCAAAGAAAGCCAACTGTGATTCTAAATCATCCAATTGGACAAAACCATCTGCGTCTACTTTTACAAGATTAAACAAAATCTTTTCGTCACAAGAAGTGTTACTATCTCTTAATAAACCAATTGATTTATGCTCAATAACTGATTGTATTACAGCAACATTTTTATGTTTTCTGATAAACCCTAAAATAGCAAGACTATTGGCTTCACAAGCACCTGAAGTAAATACAATCTCACTAGGCTTACAATTGATATAGTCAGCAATAATTTTTGTTGCTTTATTAACTACTTCATGAGCCTGTCTACCCTTTGCATGGATACTGGAAGGATTACCATATATATTTCGCATTGTATCTGTAATAATGTCAACCACTTCATCGGCTACATAAGTTGTGGCTGCTGTGTCTAAATAATATTCTTTCTCCACAAAACCACCGCCTTACTTATAGTAAACATTTTGATAAAATTTGGCTAATGCCGTAAACAGTTCGACTGTTTTTTTATATTTCCATATTGATACCCCAGATTCATTTTGTATAACCCAAGAATAGGGGATACCACATTCTTTCAAATACATCATTTCGGCTTTAAATTGAGTTGCATACTCCTTATCATACACTCTCTGCCTATTCATATAATCACCTAAATTTCCAAAAAAGTAAAAAATGGGCAAATACCACATAACAACCATAGTCAGTTGAATAAGATTCTTATGTAATATCTGCCCATACGCATATTTCAATCTCTCTCATTCAAACTCACACAAAAAATCGACATTGCTTTTGGTCGGTTAAAATATAACCTTGCTCCTCTTTGCAATATCTTTGGAATTGGCACAATCGCCCTAGGTCATTTGGTTCTTTCATTAGTAATTGACAGTAATACATTTCCTTTTGTGTTCTGTCATTCATTTTCTTAAAACAATGCTTGCACATACCAATCACCCATATTAGTCATCTAATTTATATACAAAATTTGCTTTGCCGATTGTTCCCTTGTATTTTATAGTTGCAAATTCTTCACCAGAATAATCTTTGATTACATTATTAAAACGCAATCCATAAGTATCGAATAACACATCTAATGTGTTCTCATCTTGATTATACCTCAGAATTTTGCATTCCTGTTTCTTCATTGTCTGTCGTTTGGGTTTGGCTTCCTGTGCTACTTCCATCTCAACAGATTTATTTAATTTTTCAACCATAACCAAGCCTCCTCTGATTGTAAAAAGAAAAGAGGGGAGAGATAATACTTCCCCTCATAGTTTCAATTAGGCTTCAGTTACTTTAACCTTGACAACATCAGTGTGTTCGCCATAGGTTACTGTCACATAGGTTTCACCAGCAGCTACACCCTTAACAACACCTGTAGTTTCTACAGTTGCTGTACCTGCTGCTTCTGTAGCAAATTTACAATCAGCATTGTCCAGTTCAACAGGTGCATACATACCACCCTTTAGACCCTTAACGGAAATTGTCTTTTCCTCATTTACTGTCAGATTCATAACAGCAGGTGTTGCGGCGATATCTGTAACAGATGTTGCAGATTTTGTCATATCAAATTCCTTAATGTATGCATAAATTGCAGAACCATCAGTGCATTTGTCACCTGCTACAGCCAGTGCCTTACCATCAAGGTTTGTACTTGTTACACCATCAGCAGAGAAGGAAATAGAGAAGTTACCTGTGAGCTGATAAGAAGGTACGATAATCTGAACAGAACCAACTTTGCCCAGTTTGTTATCGTGTCTATCTGCGTCCAGAACCAGTTTACCCAGAGAAGGTGTAGTATCTGCGTCAATAGTGACTGTTCTTGCGATAGTGTTGTATCTATATGTAGCCTTGACCATACCGTCTTTGACATTTTTAGATACATCAATAGTAGAGCCTGTAGGTGTAACTTCAATCAGATTGCCATCAGGTAGCATTACTGCAACATTCCCAACAGGGGTAGAAGCAACCTTACCGATACCGTTAACAATATCTACGCATTCTTCGATTTTGTATACATCTGTCAGACCTTCTGTGATTGTAGAACCAACATTTGCTGCGATATATTTCAAATCCCAGTTAGCTGCTTCTAGTGTAGCAGACAGCTCTCTTTGGTACAGGAAGCTATACTGCAACTGATTGTATTTACCACCGTTGATTGCCTGTTCCTGCATAGATACTTCCAAAGAAGTATTCAGGTTAGCTGTACCTGTACAAGCAAGCATATCATTTACGTAAAACGCAAAGTCAGCAGTGGAAACAAGGAAAGATTTTACATTACTCTTGCTTTTATCCATTGTTATGTCCTCACTTTCTTTTTATGCAAAAAAATAAAGATAGGCAATTAACCTATCTTACTTTTCAGCTCATTTTCATCAGTTTTCAAATGAGCATATTTATCTTCTTCTTCAAGAGACCGAACCCAATGTTTAATTGGCTCTTTAAACTTAACCATACCAGAGCATTCGCCAGTTTTCATGATTTGATAAGTCTCATGAGCATCATTCCGTTTTACCAAACGCCAAAACTCACGAATGGGCATATCTTTAATGGCTTGTTTAGAAGTCTGTAGCACGAGGCATAAAGAATCAATATAGTCTTCTGTTGTAACTACATCTTTATTCTTGTCCATGTCCTTTTGTGCCTTTTGAAGTCTTTTTTCAGTATCATAATTTAAGAATTCATCTATGTTAAAATCTATACCGTTTTGCAAAATTATAATTCGTCTTAAATCATCAAATTCATCTGCATTGATAACATGTCCGTTAATACGGATTCCTCCATCACGGTTCATATCTATTGGTTGGTCTTTGCAGACCATAGTTAATAGTGTTACCGTATACAAAAAGAACTGACTGATATCAGGAGTATCTTGTATTATTTCTGCTAATTCTGGGTGATACATAGCATAAACCAGAAAATCCAAATAGGTCATTTTAATAATTTCCTTACTACCAATTCGGCTATCCTTACGAAATGTAATAGCACGAGAGTACATCTGAAAATCTAAAACATGTTCCATTGTTACTGGATATAATGTGATTTTTTCATTGTATGGAATAGGGTCACTAAACAGTAAAAAATGTGCTAGTGTATTCTTATCGTAAGTCACAAGAATCACCGCCATCATCATATGCTTTTACTGTATATGTAAGAAGTTTCCCGTAGAATTGCTTATTTGGTTGATACAATTTTAAATAACCCATCTTTGCAGGCTCAATAGCACCTATAGAAGCAATTTCCTTACCATTTAACAAATCGTCTACTACACCACATAAAATATCAATACGATTCCCTTCGTAACCAGCTTTTTTCATTTCCAGTTTGGTAGGGGATGAAGTATCAGAAAGACGAATCAATGATTTATCAGCAAAAATACTAATATACAAATTAAAAGTTGCAAACTTATTTTGGACATTACTAATATCCGTTTCAACAAAAATAAATACTTTCGTATCAAGGATGGTATCATCAACAAAATTATAATCAAAAATATAACCCTGTTCACTGACGATTTTCCCATCAATTAACCATTCTCCACCTAATAAAATCTCTTTTTCATCTAAATCATCATGTAGAGTAGGGTTAATAAGTTTTTTCACCATTTCGCTTTTCAGCAAATAGTCAATAATCATTTTTTTCTTATTACCAGAGGTACGAACAATTCCCATGATTCCACCTCCATTTAATAAGTATCTTCAATAACCACTGTTTTTTCAGCCATTATTTCAGAATTGTGAATAACCTGTACCTTAAAAGATTGACCAATGAGGTCGCTATCTTGTACCGCAACTTTAAAAGTTTTGCCTTCTCGTACACACTGTACTTGTTCCTTGAACCCACAATCAATACCCCATGTGTAATCAATAATATCTACTTCTTCACCGTCTTGGTTTTTGAACTTAACAGAATAATTTCTTGGATACCCAATGGTAATATTGTTTCTGCCGAATATTGTGGCGTTAACTGCTTGTGTAGTTGTTTGAGGTGGTTGCACTGTAATGGATGTGTCAACATAGTCGCAAACTTGCAAGTCTGGTCTATCCACTTCTACATTCAATTCAGTTTTATCAGCAATAAATCCAAAAACCCCACCATGTTCTTCCCCATATTTACATAAAACATCGTCAGCACGAGTGAGCTTGAAAGTTTTGGTTGGGGTTGTGTTATGCCAGTCAATAAAAACTCTCTTACCATCTAATAAATAAGTATCTTCATCCGCAGGAGTCAGTATAGTATAATTGTTTGATGATAAGATAATTGAGTTATTACTAAACTCACCAACATCATATTTAGAAGCACTTGTCACGTTGCACCATCGTTCTACAATATCTCCATTAGCTATTTGCCAACGAATTTTACATTGGCAGAGCTGTAGTATTGCTTTTTCGTGTACACCGTTATAGCTTGGATAGCCATAAACTAACCAATAACAATTATCGTACCTAACATACATTCCTGCTTTTACGGTATAATGTTCAAACAAACCAATACGTTCTAATGATTTTAATTGCGACTCAGGGCTATTGCCTTGGATTTTACATCTTACAATTTTGACTTGCGATAAATCATGGTTATAAATTTCTACAGTATCACCAATATCTGAATTTACAGTTTCATCAAATGCTGCGTCCTTGTAATCACAAAACGCATCAACCTCATAGCCACCAAGGGATGTTGTTTGTTTCCTTGGTGTCATTAAATACCATTCTTTCATCAAAGCACCACCTTAGTTATATGCTGTAGGTGTTTGCTTATAAAGCATACTTTGCACTTCTTCATGAATGGTTTCCAGTTCTGCCTTAGAAGCCGTTTTAGCATTCCCAGACCCGTCAACAGAGATATCCTTTGTAACAATACTTACGCGCTTGTTCACTTTAGATAATTCTCTCTGTTGATAAAATTCGTGCATCATTACGCCAAGAGTATCAATTACATATCGGTCAAGCAAGGTATCAAATTCGTATAATTCTTCATCAAAATTCAGGCGGTCAATCTCATGAGAAAATTTTCCAACTGCTTTGAAGAACCATACACGTTCCAGTGCATCAGGAATTTCTACTTTATCTTGGAATGTAGAATGAAAACTATTCACCACATCTGAATAAGTAGACACTTTTTTCATGCTGTCCACCATCTTTCGTTACATTTTGAACCCAGTATAATCTTCTACAATGCGAATCTTATCAAAATCATTAAACTTTTCTTTTTTAATAATCTGCAAAATCGCATACTTTTCAGCTCTTGTTACGACTGCCTTACGCAAGTTTTCTTCAAAAGCCTTTGTTGTTTTATACTCAAAAAGTTTTCTCACAACATCTGGTGTTAAAACCTGTTGCGTGATTTTTTCTTCTGGAATATCAAAGTCCATTTCAATTCTTGTAGGAATATCTTCTGTGTAAATAGTAGCGTGAGAACCACGACTATCTGTACCAGTCAGTAGTCTATTGCCATTCTGCACTTGAGAAATGATTTCACTTCTACTCAGTCTTGTAGTACCTTCAGGTGGAATAGTGACATCACCATCACCTTCAATACGCTTAAAGCCAACTGTCCATCCTGCAATATTTTTAATAGTAACTTTTTGTTCCAGATTGATTTCTTGAACTTCTGTTGTATTTTCAACGATTGCTACATCATCATTTTTTGCCATATCGTATAACCTCTATTTCAACTAAAATATTATTTTTCGACTAATCCAATAAGACAAATATTTTTGGCTTATACCCTGTGTTTAACCTCGTTATACAGAGCAATTATTCTATCTAACCGTTCACTTTTTTCAAATAAATAATATTTTGTATTTGTATTGTGATTTACACCAACATCAATATACTTCATATCAAATGCTCTAATAAAATGTGCGAGCTTAGAAGAATAACAATAAAAATATTTATTCATTATTTCACCTTTTAACTATCATAAAAGGAAGTAGTAATTATACTACTTCCTTCTGTATACTATATTTTAATTATTCAATTGTAGTCAGGTTTTTATCACAGATTACGCCAATCTGATATTCACGTTCAGGAACAACCAGTGCGCCAACCTCGATATCCATACGAGAAATAATCTGACCTGTGGATACATCGTTGCCTGTAAAGGAAGTCAGTCCACCTCTTGTAATTGTATGGATAGGGGAGTTAACACCAGCAGGAATGACAAAACCAAGACCAGCAGGCAGTAGTGTTTCAAAGTTGTCACCTGTTTTGTTCAGTGTAGTTGTGTCATAAGCATTGGGGATTTCGGACAGAATTGTACCGTTATATACACCCATCAGACCTGTGTCATGAATTTCCTTCATAACTGCTTCGGAAACGCCAGTAATAGTAGGTGTAACACCCTGATAACCTGCAAAAGCGTTGAACTGAGAAATCAGCGCATAATCACCAACAACTGTAGGTTTACCCCAACGTCTTACTTTTGCAATTACGTCATCCATACCTGTCTTAGTCAGACCAGCACCTTCAAAGAAATATTTTACACCTGTTGCATTTTTGATTGCCTTATAAACAGTCTCTACAACATACTTAGCCATTTTATTTCTAATCTGGATTCTTACCTGTTCTTGCAGTTCATTTTCTTCAGCCATGTTACCCAGAGCTGCTTTTCTATAGTCTACTGCATGACCACCAGAAATAGTTGTTGTTGCAATACCAACACGTTTCTTTCTAATTACGGGAAACTGTACGTCCTGACCCATAGCCTGTTCTCTTGCGCCCAGATTTGCGTAATCATTGTATTCAATTTCGCAAGATTCATTGTAGCCAAGAGCTTTGTAGTTACCAAAAATATTTAGCAGCTTAACTTCTTTCATCAGAACAGGTTCAATAGCAAAGCGTCTGATTTCATTCAGCTCAGAAGCAGCCTGAACATCACCAGTAGCAGCTTTAGAGTTCAGTTCCATAATATATTTAGCAGCTACATCCGCTTTTTTACCATAAGGGGAGAGGTCTTTGCCATTTGTCATTGCAGAGAAAATTTCTACAACGGCAGATTGACCATTAATCTTACCACTTACAAAATTAGCGTCTTTTCTTTCATTGTTTAATTCAAATGTATAAGACATTATTTACTTCCTCCTCAATTATCCTTCTGTGCAAATTTCAACCTTGATACCACTCTTATTGCCAATCAGTTCTTTGACTGCGAAGTATGTAGCACCAGAATCTACACTTGTACTAACAATCAGTTTGCCAGTTGCATCAGATACCAGTTTGTCAGCAACTTTAACGCCTGTAGGAACTTGTGCGCCATATACTTCAAAACATTTGTTGTGGCACTGTGCCGCAACACGTGCAAGGTCTACAACTCTAACATGAGAACCTGCTGTGATTTTGTATTCGTCACAATACATATCGTCACCAACTTCAACCTGCATGATTGCCTTTGTTTTATTTGCACCAGCTACGAATTTTCCACCTTCAATATCACCGAATGTACCATTCAGTACATCGGTATCTGTTACTGCATCAATGAAAAAATAATCCTTTTCAATTTGTGCCAGAGAATTAAATTTAAGAGCCATTTATATTTCCTCCTTAAAAAATGTTGATATCTTCTTTATCTTCAACGTGTGCGACAGAGTTCATTTCAGCAAAAATATCGTCAAGTACAACATTTTTAGCAGAGTTCATTTCTGCTACCTGTGCCGCAACACTTGCCTGTTTGCTAGCCTGTCCAATACCAGCGTAGATTTTAGAAACAATAGCCTCTACGTCACCATCAATAGGATTTTCCTTAAAACTATTGATTTCGGACTCAGCAAATTTCTGTTCTTCGTCAGTGAAATCTTTAATTGCTGTATTCAGTTCACCAAGTCTTTCTTTTGCTTTCAGCTCGCCAAGCTGTTTCTGTAAAGCATCACGTTCAGCCCACCAAGCATCTCTTTCTGTTTCCATATCCTGTAGTGCCTTACGTACCTGTTCAATGGTTGCGTTCAGTTCAACAATAGAATTTTCTTTTTCCTGTAGAGCGTTTGTGTTTTCAGCAATTACAGCGTCTTTTGCTTCAAGTTGAGCATTCAGTTCTGCAACTTTTGTTTCAAACTGCGTTTCTTTATTATTCAGTTCAACCATTGTGTCAGTGATTGTTTTTTTAATTTCATTCATATCGAATTCCATTTTATTTATTGCCTCCTTATTTTGATTATTGAGTTCGAGTAGTGTGGCTGTAGAATCTGCTGCACAAAGTACCAGAGAAAAGCCACTATGGATAAACTCTGTTGGGATTCTTCCTTGTGGTAAGTTTCCATTTTTGTAAATAATCGAATTGTTACCTTCGGATTTATAAATCTCGATACTACCTTCAACAGTTTCACCATTCTGTAAACTCTGTTCCAAAGAGGACACAAATGCGTGATATCGCATTTCATCTAAATACCCCTTGCCTGCAACAACACGTTTTGTTTCGCCATCTTTCTGAATGTCAGTGATAAAACCTTCAGTGAAATGACCTACAACAGTCGCGTTATCAAAAACAGGTAGTCCGTCTATAATACCTGTATCACCATGGTCACAAATTTGAGTACGTTCATCATCTAAAAACGATACAGTGATACTCATGTCCTTGATACTGTCTAGCTGTGGCGCACAGTATTCCTCTAAGAACGTAATACCATTCTGGTTGAATTTTGTACCAACATCATCTACTACACATTCTGGAGGTTGTAATTCATATAAAATAGCGGTGAATGGTCTTCTACCGTTTTTATACTTTTTGGAAGACAATTCAAACATTGCCATTAAAAATTCCTCCTTTTTTTTTTGTAAATAAAAAAGAACCAGTCAGACTGATTCTAAAAAATCATTTATTGAGTTGACGGTTTTGGCATTTCATTACTTTTATTTGCCCTTGTTTGCAACGTATTTTCATTGGTTGGATTATCTATGGTAGGTCTACCACCATTACTGTTAGTATTCTTACCATTATTTGTATAAGCCGTTTGGTGAGGAAGATACTTTTCAAAATAACCTTCTGCAATTTCTTCGTCTAATACGGACAAATAAGAGTCTGGGTCTACACCTGTACTTGCAATTAAAAATCGCATTGACCCACTAGCTTCACTATATAAGGAACGCATCATATCAAAGAAAGATTGTCTGTTTACAAATGAAGTAGGGAAGTAATAGACTTCTACCTTATGTTTCTCGTCTTTAATAATGTTTTTGTTGATGACATAGTTCAGCTCATTTTGCCATTCATATACCCATGTATATAATTGGGCAGTAATCATTTCCAAGTTGGACTGACCTGCCGCAAAGTTACCTGTACTCATAGCACCAATCAATGATGCACAAATGCCTAAATCCAATGATATTTGATTGTTTAAATCAGATTCATTTTTAGAATCAAAAATATCAATGTCTACATCAAGTGAGTCCAATTTTGTGCCAGCAGCCACACTAAAGAAACTTATACTGTTTCTGCTATTCTTGTTCATAACAGCTTGTTTTACAGTAGCATGTTGTGTTTCTTGCTGTTGTTTTGTTAATGCACACGTACCTTTTTCTTTGCCCTCTGGAAATGTCTGGTAAATAATCTTATTATTTACTTCATCAAGTACATGCCGTTTTGTATCTACAAAATAGTCTTTATACAAGACATCTTCCAGTGCAGCAATAATAAGGCTACGTCCCCAAGGTTCAGTATCCTTACATTTAATTTTACGGCACATTGTTCTGTCACTATTCAGGATGCACCAATCACCATACGAAGCAACATCTTTATTTCTCTTATTGTATGCATCAACAATTTCTTGAGGGTATTTCCTAAGTTTTCTATCTAAAGAATCGCCTGTCCAATCATCAAAATATCTCAGATTAAATGCAAGCACGTATCTGCCATTTTTTTTCCCAACAATCCTTGTATATTGCCAAGGTAGGGAAATAATGGCTACATTAACACTTGTATCATCTAAAGCATTGATTTCTGTAATGCGTTCTATATCATAATCTGTTAAAAAATTTTTGTTATCTGGAGCTTTTTTTCTTGTCTCAAGATAAAAGAATGCAATACCGTCTAATGCTTCTGTAAATAAAGCATTTCGTATAAAAGTTTTGTCGCCAATAGTATTAAGAGTTGCTTGCATTAAAGCCTTATTTGTCTTAATTGTTTTGGTTGACTGCTGACTTTTATTCTGATTTTTATTGATAATAATCTTGTCCAAACATGGAAGTGATACCATATAATCAATGGAATTAGCTACAATACCATTTTTACCATATACAAAATTTGACAATTTAATTGCTTCTTCGTGATATGTAATAGGGTCACGCAAAATATTATCAATTTGATTTTTACTAAAATAATTAAAAATACCACAAGAGAACACTGCATCTATCAAACCACCATTTGATACGAAACTGTTAAATTCATACTCTGTATCATGTATAGTAGAATTAGTTTCCATAGTTTGTTCTACTTGTTGTTTTGGAGGTCTGCCTCTCTTTTTTACTTCGTTAGGCATGATAGCCTCCTTTCCTATTAATTTATTAAACATGCAAAATCATAATTAGAATCATTTGTGTCCAAATCTAATTCCAACTGGTCAAAGAAATATGAGCCATAGCTACATGAAGTGTATCTGTCTTTACGGTTAGAACCTTGCTCGTAAATTTTAACCACACCAGTTGCAGGATTCTTTTCATACAATAATTCTGCACATTCATTTATCATTGCTTGTGTCTCCAAAAATGGTCTTTCAAACTCAAACTGCATATCAACATCAATTTCATTTTGATAATCTTCGTTTTCACTCAGAATTTCATCTTTGGCAATGTTATAGTTTACTAAAATTTCTGTTCTATGTTCCATTAAAGAACGTCTAAACCCATAAGCAATATCACTATTCAACTGTGATGTCGCATTGATAGCAAATATAACTTCTGGCGCGTTTGGATTTTTAACAACACTTGCGTAAGTCTCATTGTTCATACATTTTAACGGGGAATATTCTATTCCACGCTCCTCATCATAAAGTGTTTTACCAAGAGCGTACAAAACCTGCGTTCCCCCGTTGCGGCAGTCAAGTACAATATAATCTGCATGAAAATCTTCATACAACTGCCGAATACGAATAGCTTGTTTCATTGTATCTCCCAATTGATTTGATTCAATATAAGGGTATTGCCGTTTATACCCTTGTTTTACTTCAATTTCAGCATTTTCGGTTGTATATGTTAAAGATTCTGGAATACCTCGAATACAAGAGTATACAGAGTTATCGTTTTGTTGACCTTCTACAAACGCAATATCACATGCGACAGCTCTAATTTCTCCTTCTTGCTTTGGAATATCATACTTGTTGTTTCCTCGTTTATGAAATTTTACGTCTTGGTGATTTCTAGGATAGAATACCTGACGCAATTTCTGTACATCTGTTAACATACCATATGTAAAAAATGCAGAAGCATTGTTTTTTACTCTCAAATTTAAGAATTCAATTTTCCATGTAATAGGGTCTTGTTTTCTTTTTTCCTGTTGCATTTGCTTTTGAGTACGAATATTATGTTTCAATGTAACACTTTCATCAAACGCCAACATGACTGCATTATCATTTTCTAGCATACTTTTGTATGCTTGGTCTGCTAAGTCCCACATCCAGTGTCCATCATCAAACCAAGACGATGATATGTAAATATCAACTGGGTCTTCCTTTAGTTCTTCAATATTCTCGTAATAAGGGTCAAGCATATAAGGTGCTTGGCGAATGGTCTGGAAGGGGGAAATAACTCTGTCATCAATTGTTTTATCAATCTGTCTAAATTCTTCTCGTACAGCATCAGTAGAACGCAAGCCTCTGGCAAATTCGTTAGCTGTGAAGACTTTAATCGTACTACCATTTTTAAAGTAAACAATTGATTCGTGCGCACTATCCTTTATGCCACTAATTTCTTTACAAAGAGCAGGGGACATATTCATAAGTTCATTTTTAATCTTCTCAGAAATAATCAACTTACTCTGTCCTCTGGTAGCAGAACCCAAAACGATTTTACTGTTTGGCTTAACAATAGCTTTGCAACACGCATATAGTGCAATAATAAATGATTTAGCTGCCGCACGACATGCAATAATACATACAAGTTGTGAAATACCCATCATATACAAAATGAGCATTTGGTATAAATGCAATTTAATCCCTAAGTAATCAATTGCCAATCTATGTAAGTTACGTCTGAAAAATGTACTCCATAATAATGTGTTATGAACATGCTCTGGGTTGCTTAAAAAGTGCGTAGAAGGAAACTTGCGATAAAGGGTTTGTTGCTTTGAGTCTGCATACTGTGCATATTGATTATTCATCACTGTCACCAGACTTATCCTTAACGTAGTATTCCTTATCTCGTTCAGTAGTACCATTCATAAGATTTTGTAATGGTCTACGAACAAATCTATCAAAATAGCTACCGATGTTATCATAATCCTTATAAAGCTGTTTGTCCTTGTAATATTCTTCTGGCGTATACTGACTGATTGTAGCAAGTGTAACGCCTAGCGGTTCTTCAGCACTGTTGTCAATCTCCTGAATTGTTTTCAAACCAGCTCTTGCAAAGGTTTTACTATATTGTTCTGTTAACTTTACATATTTGTCAGAATCTCCACTGCGAATAGCTTTAGACATTAGCATTTGTAAATTACATAAAGCCTTAACGAAAATTTCTTGGTTGTTGTCACAGTTAGGATTGTTGTTTTTTAACATCTTATAATGGTCTTCTAGGACTTTATAATCCATATCAGAAAACCCTAACCCCCATCTTTCAACAACACTTTTCTTAACAGAAACATCATCCTGTTTTAATTGTTCTTTTGTTTCAATAATAATGTTGTCACGTTCTACCCAGTCATTCTTTAAACCATCAACATATGTTGTGCCTGCACGGGCGGTTTGACCTAAATTTTTCTTAGACAAATACACACCAAATCTACCACGAGTATAGGTTTTCTGTCTTGATGCGTTTAAGGCATCAACATGAAAAATAACATCAAACAGCCGACACATATGTTTTATAGCATGTGCTTCATTCCCAGAGTATAGGTTAACCAAATGTGAATAATAAGTGTCTCTACAACGATTACAAATAGTTAAAAAGCCATCGTTTGATTGATATAATTGAGATGCACTCCTAGGAAAATTCCCAGCTTGTTTATCAAAACTTGCACCACAACAGGTACATTTATATTTTTTTGGTGTCCGTTGGCTAACTTTTTTAATAAAAAAATCTGCATCTATGTTGATTTTCACAGGTGCGTTCATATCTTCTAATTGTTTTTCAATTCCTTGTGCGATAGTACACACCATCCTTTGCAACTAATTTATTTTTTTCTCGACTAAAAAAGGGAACAAGTATCGTCCATACAAATGGTACAATCTCGTTCCCAATAGGAGAGAGGTGTCAAAAATTTTTTTAAATAAATGCTTCAAAAGCGTCTTCTTGGTCTTCCTTTACCACATAGATTTTTGTGGTTTCAGAGCTTTCATGTCCCAGTAGTTTTTGGGCAGTTTCTAAATCTCTATGCTCATATACAACTAAATTAGTTGCCCTACTAGAACGCAAGAGGTGAGGGTGGATACGTTTCCCCATAATAGTAGAGAACAAGCCACTGCACCATTCATTAAATGTAGTCTCACCGACTTGATTGGTTACTCCGTCCTTTTGTTTAATAACAAACATGTAAGGGCAATCATCTTCGCCACGAACTGTAAGCCACTTTTTCATTGCAAGCATAGCGTCCTGTCCAAACAAGAAACTTCGTTTCTTGCCAACCTTGCTACGTCCCTTACAACGAATTTCATGTGTTTTATACGCATGTGACTCAGCTGTTACTTCTTTGCCGTTTTCATCCAAAACAGTAACCTGCTTTACAATAGGTTCAGTATCAACAACATTTTTCAATAATTGTCTTGCTTCAGCTCTACGGCATCCTGTCGAATATGAAAATAGAACATAAGCTAATTTCTGATATTCTTCTCTTTTTGCTAATTCATCACATAAAAATTGTATTTCATCTGGTGTTAATGGCTTCTTTTCATAAACCTTGCCAGTTTTTGGAATTTGCATTTCAGATGTAACATAGTTACGAAACATGGGATATTCATCTTCATAGTATGACTCAATAAATTTATTAAAAGCACTCACGCATGACTTTTTAAATTTCATTGCCGAATCAGACATACCACGATTAGACATCCAGTTTAAATATCTCAGAAACTCTTTCTTTTTAATCTCAGTACAATTTTTATCATGTAGGTTATTCTTAACCCACCAAAAATAAATTCTAAGACCAGAAGTGTAACCTATAATAGATTTAGGAGATAAATGAGTTTGAATATTGAGATAATCTTCTACCATTTCCCTATTAAACGGATTTACCTGTTGCCACATTTCATCCGTAATTTCATCTTGTTTTTTAGCATGTACACTCAATAATCTCACCGTCCTTTTCTCATTTTTATAAAATAATAATCCATCTACATATCGTCTTGTTTCGTGATGGTCAAAGTGTTTCAACTTCACTTGTCGAGTCACGCAGTAAGGTCGCTTCAACAGACACTCGACTATTCTTCCCTTACCCGAATACCGATATCACCTAAGTCGGAAGGTATATTCCTGTTGAATATAAGTCACTGTATGCTATTTGATACAGAAGTCAAAATAACTTTTATTTTACATTGCTGTTATTTTCCACAATATGTGCTTTCGCAAAGTAGGAGCAGTGGGATTTTAACCCACGACTTTCTGTGTATCAGACAGATACTCTAACCAACTGAGTTACACTCCTGTGCATATAAAAAATGAGGAGCAGAACATCTTACAATGCGCCACTCCCTGCAAAACCAAAAAGGTTTTCAATCCCATTCTTATAGTGTCGGTAAACGACTGTGTTTTAATTAACGGTTCGCATTTTAAGCTGCGAAGCACTTTCATGTGTACAAATGGTATAATAGCGGTGTCCAGAATCGAACTGGAATCTGATGATAATGAGTCATCCGAGCTACCGTTACTACCACACCGCGCCAATAGAAAGGAGTGGGGTACTACTATTTTCGCACCCCACCAGTATGAAAAAATTTATCTCAATGGTATCTACCCTAGAAGCTATTATAGTTCACGATAATACTTGAGCATATCGTGAACATATTTCTCGTCAGTAGAATAAAAACTAATACAAGAATATCCATGCTTGTCAGAAGATGAAATTGTAAAACCCTTCATATCTTCATTTAAGTGTACTTCATGATTTATGCTACACATGCAATCTTGACAATCACATTCGGCAATACAATCTTCTTCTTCATCATCAAAGAATCTAACTTCATAACATGTACCACTGGAGTTACGACTTAACATCCTAGAGTGACAGTCATTGGCAAAATATGCAATATCACATTCACCATACAAATATACATCTTTGTCACTCAAATATGCTTTTTCACAATGCAAAGCATATTCACCTTCATGTCCTTCAAGATTTTTAACAAGTGTAATACAATATTCTCTATCATAGCTATCCCACAGGAAATCTTGAATATCAAGAGAGTACAGCGTAACTATATCGTACCGTGCGAATTCTTTGATAAGAGCAATTGCATCTTCATAAAAAACTGCAACCATAACAGAACCATATGTGTCTTTCATTTTGCCCATAGTTTGTATGACTTCAGCACAAAACTCTTTATATCCATTAAACTTTTTTATTTGCATTGTAAACCTCCAAATTAGGCTTCTCCGTTCACAGCACTCTTAAATTTATTAGAGAATTTTACTTTAGGAACATCCTTTGCTTTTGCCATAAACATTTCACCTGTCCGAAGGTTGCGTCTTTCTCTTTCAGGCTGATGCACCTTTTCAATTTTCATAAAGCCATAAAAATCAACGCCACCGTCTTCAATAACAGCCTGCTGAATCATGTCAAGTGTATCATTTACAATAGTTTTTGTTTCAGTCAGTGTTCTATTTGTTGCTTCTGCCATTTTTCTAATAAAAGTATCTTTGTTCATCATAATTTTGTCTCCTTATCAACTAAAAAATTTTTAATAAATCAAAAAAAAGAACGATGTCTCGCTCTTTACCAATTAATATTGTTAGTCAAGCTGAATATCATATAAGCAAACCAGACCTGTTGTATCAATAACAGATACAGTTTGCTCTGGTCTTGTTGCTTTTCGCATATCCAACGCATATTGGTCTATACCAGAACAACAACCAGATTGAATTACCTTTGTATTGAATACGGTATCTAATCCGTTTGTATGCCTGTGACCAAGTAATATAATATCTGGACAATGCCCATATAACAGGGTAAAATTCTGCACCACATTAGAAGGTGAATCCTTATGCCCATGTGCAGCCATCACCAATTTGCCATGTACATAGAACACAGCAACATCTTCCATAACAGAATTATCTTCAATGTAAATGTTATTCACATTTTGCAATCGTGCTTTGAGATAATAGGGCAGTAGTAAATCCATATTCTCACCGTCAAGTGCATCTTCCTTTTTTGGCGAAATACGACTATGATTACCCATTGTTGTATACATATATACATTCTCAAACTGATTGCTCAAACATAATAGCATATCACTAATCAAATTAGATGCAAACTTGAATTGTTCAATCAAATCTAAATTATTTTGCAAGCGCAAATTGTTATGAATTAGCCCAGATAGAATTTCTCCAACCACAACATAAGCGTTTTTGGAGTTATGTCGTTGTTGAATACGAATAATTTCTTGCACATATCTATGGATACGTTGTGAGAGAATATTTTCGTTAAACTTATTTTTGAAGTTGTCAATCTCAATGCCAGAATGTAAATCAGTACAATGGATTAGCAGACTATTATCAGAATCAATGACAATATTTTTTGTTTCAAAATCAACTGGTTCTACTGTTTCAGAAATAACCGTTTTTACCAAATCTAAATAAGATTCTTTTCTGGCTTCTCTGCGTAGTAGTCTATTTAATTCTGTTCTCTCATCTGATAATTTTTGTCTTTCCTTCTGCAACGCTTGACGTTCCTTCTTTAATTCATCAAGATAATTACGGTCTTGAAAAATGATACGCCCATTGGCGTTAAATAAAGTATCAAAACATTGTCGTTTTTTACGATAGGTATCTGGCTTGCAGTCGCGCCCTAATAACTCATTCAGAATATTAGCTACTTCCTGCCATGAACCTATTTTATCCTTTTCACCTGTGATACGAAAGATAAGTTCTTCGTCCGTTTCATTTTCAAATCTTTTGTATATACTCATAGGCGTTAGTCTTTATCATTTCCATCTGCTGCGTATGTATCTTCGGCTTCAGGAGTGTCAAGCTCTGTCTCCGTTTTCATGGATAGAGAAAAATTGATTTCTGTACCATCAAACTCAGAAAGCAGGGCGGAGATATTTACCACTTCACCATCTACAATAATAGCGTTTTGACTCACATCAAGCAGTCCTACTGCTTTAATCGTTTTATTTGTAGTTTCCGTATACTTTACACATTGTTTTGCCATATCGAGTACCTCTCTTTCAACTAAACAGTAAACTAATATAATATTTCACTCTTATATAATTTCATCAACAATACCAAGACGCAACATTTCATCTGCATCCATCCAGTATTCTTTACGCTCAACCTTATCATAGGTAGCTTCATCCAGTTTTGTATGGGACAAGATATATTGTTTGATTTTTTCTTCATATTGTTGACTAAAATCAAAAGTATCCTTCACGGCATGAGTAGTACCTTCCATATATTGAGAGCCAGAATGCAGTAACCCAACGCTAAAAGGATGACAAACAGTTTTAACATTTGGATTGTTTTTACCTGCCATAGCAATTAGAAACCCCATACTTGCAGCCATAGACATAATATGAATCACTACAGGCGATTTAGCCCGTTCAATTTGGTCAACAAAATTGAAACCACTGTAAATTTCTCCACCAACAGTAGAAAGTATAATTTCTATTGGTTGACCAGAACCATCATTGTCCATTTCCATAAAAGGAAGAATCGCCAGCTCTAGCAAATCATCAGCAATAACTTGATTGATGATAATTTTTCTGCTTTTCAGATTCTTATAATATTGATACATTGTATAATCTGGTAAACCTGTTGGTTTGAGTTTTAATCCTTCGATAATTTCTATCAAATCATTTTTATCCATGTATATACCGTATTTAACCTCTCTTGTATTTTTACCAGTTTTTGAAATTGTCTTGTCATTGAAACGTAAAAATCAGCAACAACACACACTAAGATTATTTAGTGGTTAACATTCCAATATCGTCATGCAATTTTTGCGTATCCTCAAAAATAAAAACGGTTGCATTTTTGAGATTTCTATTTTTTTGCAAGTCTATAATTTTGTTTCCATGTGCTAATAGTTGTTTAGCTAAAAAACTATTGAAAATAGGTTTTACTTTCATTTGCATTATCCTTTCGTGATTGATATCACAACGTAATTGTTGTGCTTCTATTTACAGCAACAACTTTTGTTGTTTTTAATTTATCATTGATTACCTGTTGCAAATCTTCCTTAAACTCTAATTTATGCTGGTCAGAATGAACCAGATATATCTTTTCAGTGACAATAGAAGAATAATAATTTAATAAATCTTCTCTGTTCATATGACCAGAAAAAGAGTGTAAACTTATGATATTTGCTTTGTTTTTATATGATTTACCATTGATATTGATTGTTTTTTGTGCGTTTCCATTTTTAATTTTCCATGCTAAAGAACCTTCTGTAGAATAACCGCAAAACAAAATACAATCATTTTCATTTGGTAATATACTCTGAACCCACTTAACTGAACGACCTGCTGTTAACATACCAGAAGAAGCTATAACTACCTTAGCACGTTTGTCTGCAACAGCTTCTTTGCTATCTTCTGGATTATAAATAAACTCAAAATTATCCCAATGTACCATTTCATCAAATTTTTGTTTTGCATCTCCTTCGAGTAAAGCAGAATAACAGTGCAAAAGTCTAATAGCCAATGGACTATCAACTATAATTGGCACATTAAAATTTGGTTCATCCTTAAAAATTGTATATATTATCCACATGATAAATGGGAATCTATCTAAACTAAAAGTGGGGAGTATGACTCTATTTCTACTGTCAACGCAATATTGTTCAATTACACTTTTGATTTTTTGAACATCTTTCTCAAAATCTTTATGTGTGGTGCTTCGCCCTTTTGCCGAATATGTACATTCACCAACAACAATATTTGCCTTTTTGATTGGCTGAAACTTATCAACAAAAATCTTTTCGCTTTGCGTTGTTAGATTTCCTAAATCAGAGGTAAACAATATTGTTTTATTCACGGTGTCTTGCAAAATCACTTCCGTTTGTTGAGACAGGAATATATGACCTGCTGGCGTATATTTGATTGACAGCCAATCTGTAATTTTATTTACACGTTCTGGTTCATATTCATCAACATAATTTAACGTAGCATAAACATCTTTTTCTGAGAATATGGGAGGAACAAATTTGTCTTCTTTAGCCGATAATACCTTCGCATCTCTATCGTTGATATATGCACAATCGAGCCACATTTCTTTCAAAATTGAAGTTGATTTTTTAGGTACAACAATTCTGGCACGACATTTCCCTGTAGAAAATAATGCTGGAATCAAACATGTGTGGTCAGAATGTAAGTGTCCAATAATTACAACATCAATCTTGTGTGGCTTAATTTGGCTTAAAATTCTTTTATTTTCCCTATATGTATCAGTGATATTTTTACCTTGGTACATCCCACACTCAAATAAATATGTCTCACCTTTATACTCAATCTTAGTGCAAGAACCAGTAACAGATTCAGCGTTCCCACCAACTATTCTAATCATTGCTTTATCGTCTTTTTTGCTCATAGGTTATACCTCGCAATATAAAAAGACCTATGTGTTATTCATAGGTCTTCAATAATCTTTACAAACCAGTCTATTCTTAGCTGACTGGTAGGCTCTTCATTATACCTAGGTTGCATACTTGATATTCCGCATTTGCATACAAGCGGAGAAGTACTAAGGACAATTCCCTTTCTCTTCATTAGTTCACTTATCGTTATAGGATAAAACGTTGATTTTTAGACATTTTTTCATATATTGTAAAAAACGGTGGTACACAAAAATATGCAAAATAAACAAAATTTCATGCTGTCTTATCAAAAATTCTTACATAATCGTCTGCTAACATAAAACAGTTGTTTGTTTTTAATTTATTTTTATTCTTTTTTACATAATAACTATCGTATGTTAATACTGCTTTATAATTATAATTTTTATGAAATATTCTGGATGCCATAGCTAAATTCCCATATAATTGACCACTATTGATTTCTACAACTGGTATGGAGTTATATTTCATTTTTTCAGGACTATAATATTTATACATGTCTTCGATAAAACAATATGTATATTGCAATGTTCTGCTATTACCATTTGTTCTACACATACTCCTGATTGATTTCGGATTATCACCAGTGTATTCACCAGCAACATTAATAGTCTTGAAAAGAATGTTTAGTTCTTTGCAATACACTGGATGATAAACATTTTTTTCACTTACAACGCCATCTCCACCGATAGTAAAATTGTAGCCAAATTCTCTTTGATTTGTTTTTAGTATGCTTATTAACGACTTCTCAATTTCCTTTGCTTCATTTTCAGAAACGCCATCAAATAAGACTTGATGTTCGATATTGTCCCATCCATATTTTTCAATTGCACGATAAAATACCTGTGTTTTATATCCTTTGCCATTTTTGCCCCACCTATCTGAAACATATTTTTTACACGTAATACCAACATAATATTTATCATGTTTATATCCAGAAATATTTTTTGGAACTTTATGGTAATATACTTTATATGTTTTTATTTTACATCACCCTCACAACATATACCTGTTACAAAACATCTTAAAAATGTATAGCTATTTAATGTAAATAGAGCTTTAATAATAAGACTTCTATTTTTATGTAATTTACTTTTTATCTTTAATTTATTAGATTGAAGTTGTGGTGTTATCAAAAATACTCTATCTAAAATCCAATACATAAAATCTTGATAATTCTTAGAAATGGGTGTACGAGATAATGAATCAATTAAATCATAAAAATCATGCCTTAACAAAATATGGTCTGTATCATCCAACATATTTTGTTGATAAAATTTCAAAGAATATTCATATATTAAACTTTCTACTTTTTTACAGCTTCTTCTGTCTAACTTAACTTTTGTTTTATTAAAATAGTAACTCATTGGCAATGTCGATTCAGCATCTTTAAATTTTGGAATTTCCAAGTTATATAGATAATTCATTGGACAATTCAAAGATTGGTTAACCAACTTGTCATTAAAACCCCGTTTGATAATTTTCCAGAATACAGGATAACCATATGCACTTATATCCATATCTGCTTTAATTCTTTTAATTTCACCACTAATATCAATATCAAATCTGCGTTTTGCCGAGTCGATACTCGCCTGAGCCACAACACTTAGGATACACACATAATCAATATACTTCTGGTCTGTGAAATTACAAGCATACGTTTGAGCGATTTGCGCCAAGTTACTAGACTCTCCGATGTCTAACTGGGAATTGGAAAGAGCATTATCAATAGCAGCATAGTCGTCCATGGTGTTTTCATATTTATTTTTGTCTTTAGGAATATTATTGACAATGGTAGGATAGTTCATATAACATTGTCGAGCGTGTTCGACAATATCCTTCTGATTGGTAGTATACGCGCTATCTGAATCCATATCCATACCATTGTTCCTGTCTTGTGCATCTGTTCCAATCATATTTATTGCAATACATTGTCTACCAATATTAAAATATTTTTCGAGATTCTTATGATACACATTATGTAAATACGTTAGATTGTTTTTACTATTGAACGGACTTCTGAAGAACGCTAGATATTCACCACTGTTGAATCTTTCTGTATAACACTGAATTGTTCCTTCTTCTGTATAAAACGTATCATCTTTATCAACACTATCTTCAATTCCAGTTGCAGCGTATAAGAGCATAGCGTATGGCGAACCAACAACAACTAAGTTGTCTGCGTTCTGGATGATTTTCCCACTCTTCATATTTAAAGTGTACGTCTTAATAATTGCTTTTTTTCTGTCCCTGAAATACGTACTACGTGTAAAATCTGGGTTCTGGTTACACAATGCAATCAACACTTCATAGTCATTAGAAAAATTCTTGTTCTTCTCTAAGAATTTTAAAAACTCCTGATTGTCTTGTTTTAATCTGCAAATATAATCCACGCTTTCTTTCACAACGTTTTCCATGATAGAGCTATCCAAGGAATTAACCATCTGGTAACTCATACGTTGCACATCACCTAATTTGCTTTCATGAGCTGTTTTAACAATGCCAAACATGCAGTTATTATCATATACCCACTGACACCAATAATCGTAGGGTTTCCCCATTTTGAGCCATTTCATAGCGTTATCTGTAGTAATTAACTCAATATCTTTGACATAATGTTCGTTCCCAAACATGTCCTGTACCGTAGCAGTCAGATATTTATCACCAAAATAATCTTTAAAAAACATCTGAATATTTGTACTAAAAGCAGCCATCTTGCAAAAATGATGTCTTAAAAGAATATAACCATTGCCCCAATCAGGGAAGATACTACTATCAATTAAAGCCTGCCCATCAAATAGTGTGTTTTTCAGCTTATAATCCTGTATGTATTTTGCGATACAATGTCTGTTTTCATCTGTTTCAACACTACAAACATTTGTACTGAAAAACCTATCTACATCTTTCAAAATCAAAATGTTTTTAGGGTTGATTTTAATTTTCCCAACAATTGTGCTGGTCACAAGTGGGGCATAAGCACTAATTTCTACAAGTGGTGCATTATGTTTCGGCAACCTGATACCCATATATAAAAATTTCCGTGCCTTTTTATATAAACGGTCACAGATAAACATACAAGAACCTTTTTTTGCTTTTCCTGTGCTTCTGTACAGCATCTTGTAATGAATTGTTTCACGCTTCAAAATTTCGCCGTTTTTCTTACGAGTAATATATTCTACGTTCACACCGTCATTATAAAAAATGCGCCTAATCTCTTCCTTGCTGTATTTTTGATAATTATCTTTATTATTTTTAGCTTCTTGAAACAAATTGGCAATTTTCTTGCGCTTGTTATATTGTCTATCAATTTGCTTTTTATAGTTCCTAGACTTTGCCAACTTATATTCCAATCTGCTTTTATGTCCCAGTTCCTTGAGATGCTTAATTTCTTCTTCGTAAGAACGTGAGCCAAAATTAAATTCCAAGCAGATGATATCTCTGGTTGACTCATCTTTCCAAACCTTCAAACCATTTTCTTTCAAAAAATCATGGAACAAGCTATTGGTAAACATAGCATCCTTGTACTCATAGTGGTCACGTACACCAATGTTATATTCAAATAATGTGCTTGCCTCAATATTTTTAATCTTTAGTCCAAATTCGCCTATAAAGCAACATCTCCTCTTCTTTTGTAACTAATGTTTTGTGTTAATATCGTTGTGCTACACACAAAAAATTTTAAAAAAACCATAAAAATAAAGCCCCTCTCTATATATTTCGAGAAAGGCTTTTCATTTGACTGTGTGTATGTTACTGTTTTCATTATTCAGATGTTTTCATATTTGTAATAAGTAAATCATACAAATCTTCAGCATTTCGTAGCATGATTTCATTGCCATCTTTGTCTTGAATTAATCCTTTTACATAGTCTCGTCCAAAATCCAATTCACAAACGAAATACTCAATCCAGACACATCCATCACTATCATTGTTGATAGTAAACATTTTGCTCAAGGTATGTAATAACCCAACAGAACAATCAGGCTGGTCAAGATAACCGTTATCACAGTATTTATTTACGACCATATTGAGGGCATCGTGATACTGTTTTGTTTCATCCCATTCATTCATTATTGCCACAAACTCATCTTTGCTCAAAATATTATTCTTCATATAGCACCTCATCTAATTGTATCTTTTCATATTGGTCACACAATTCTTTAATCCAATTATATCTAGGGAGTAACTCAATCCATTTCATCGGCACACCTGTTAAACTTTTCGTACCATAATAAATGCCAGCAAGACTACCACTAATGGCAGCTATCGTATCCGTGTCACCACCTAAATTGGCAGCTAGTAAAACGCAATCACGATAGCTTTCTGTAGACAAGAAACACCAAAGTGCAGCTTCCAAGGTATCCACAACATAACTTGTACTTTTAATTTGTGTGCGGTTACGTGTTGTAAGTTTATGCAGTCTATCAAATTCCTGCCATTCATCAGTTCTTCCGTATTGATTTTTAACAAGACTAACTGCATCAAATACAGCAACATTTTTGTCCAAATCATTTATCAGATTTTTAACAACAAAAGTATAAATATAGCAAGCAATATGTGAAATTAGATGATTATGTGTCAGACCTGCAACATCTCTCACAAGTTCTATCTCGTAAAGTATATCCAAAGAAGTATAATGTGGCTTAATTTGCGTATACATAGCAATAGGTAAAATACGCATCAATGCACCATTACCATTATCAAAACGACTCTTACCACCACAATGTTCAAGTGATATACTTGCTGAATATTTAAGAATCGCCTTCTCAGTAGTGTTGCCAACATCAAATACTACGCCATATGGTGTAAATTTTGCATTCTCAAACCACTCATAAAAATTATGCATAATATCTGGGGCACAAATAAAGCCCATCCGTACAATACTTTCTAATGTTGCCAATGTCATAGAGCTATCATCAGACCACGTACCAATTTTTTGATTGTGACTACCAAACCCTGCCATGTCAGTCAATTCATACGAATCACGTTGCTTAAATTCTACTGGTACTCCAAGAGCATCACCAACTACGAACCCTATAATACCATCATAAATTTTACCCATATTATTCAAACCTTTCTGATATTACGCATGAACCTTTTGCAAATACTCCAACAGTTCTTTTACATCTGTCTCGTACAATTTGACACAGCAAACATACAAATCATCAATAAACCCAAATTTATCTGCATAATTTAGGACAGACAATTTATCTTTACGTTTTACTACTTGTGAAGAATTATAACCAGCGCATCTTGCCTCTAAGTCAATATGGAATGTTTCTTTGAAACATTTATACAAATTCTTATATCGTTTTGCATAGCCAAAACCAGTACGCCTACAGGTACGGTTGATAATATCTTTCTTCGTATATACATCAATATCATCAACAAGACCATCAATCACTTCCTGTTTGTTTTTTAATTCTGTTTTCTGCCTCTGAATTGCTGCATTTTGCTCACGAATCGTTTGAAGGGTAGTGGCAAACAACAATTTTATATTATCATCTGCAAAGGGTAGGTATGTATTGATGAACTGCTCATCATTGTTTACATAGCCACCAGTTCTACGGATAGTAGGAATAATTTCATCTGCAACAAGTGTTTGGAATTTCTCTGCCGTTTCATTCTTTGCTTTCATTGCAAGGCGATAGAAGATATTTTCAGGAATAAACTCTGGTCTTTTGCCACTTGTGGCAAAACCAATTTCTTCAAGATAATCTTCAACTCTTTTCCATCTAACATTCACGTATTCTGTACCACCAAGGATTTGTGTCGTAGTAAAACCAAGCCCTCTTGCCACTGCTTCCAGTTTCAAATATACCGTTCCGTTTTCTTCGTAGCAGTCTACACCGCCAATATTCATAATATTATTCATATTTTTTTCTTATTTCTCCCTTCAAAATGTCTTAATTTCATTACGCTTATCTATTCGATAAAATGTGTTTTTCATCAAAGCAATACTATCAAAAGAACTCGTTCACATTGACACAATTTTCATCAGCACCGTAATAATGGAGCTTACGCTTCTCACAACGCACAATAACTTCCAGTTTATTAAGAAAGGTCGTAGCGCAATCTGCTAGTTGGTCAAAATACTGAACAACAGTCATTGGGTATTCTGGTTCATGCACGACCTCTACAATATATTGTTTGGTTGCTTCTTCTAAATTGTACTGTCTGCCAATATACACTAGAATACGATGATACAATGTGCCAAGGCTAATATCCTGTACCCAACAAATATACATCATCCGATGATAGTTTTTGGTAAACCAACTTCTCTTAGGGTTACGACAATAATTAGAAATTCTGGGACACACCCAACTAAAATCTGGATTAGTATCATTATTGTCGTGATGTTTGATATCAGTCTGTTCTACCGAAACCTTAACATTGAAATATGTATTTACCAACTGGCGTTGTACATCACGAGACAAATCATCAGTCAAAGGCTTCACTAAAAACAAATAACCAGTTTCTGTGAGCAAGGTTAATCCCCTTGGAGCAATAATACCGTAGTCACTTTTTGCGTCAGACGAGCTGCACAGAATGTAATCTTCACCCTCTACAAAATGTTCTTTATTCTTTCTAAATCTGTATCCTGTTGTGCCGTTAATCTTCTGGTGCAGTGTGTCAATATCCTTGAAGGTCAAAACTCTCTGACTGTTGTATTCTTTAATCTGGATTTTTGTGTCATAAATGTTAATTGTTTCCGTATTACTCATATAATCACTCCTATTTCCATTTCTATTCTTTATTTGTTTAGTAAATATTTTTACCCCAATCGTTCATAAACCATACCGTCATCAGTGGTGTAATATATCTGTTTAATCCCTAAATCTTTAATGGCAGGC
>ERZ791680.126-NODE-126-length-90881-cov-11.436109_pt1 | contig 90881 bp, 77 predicted proteins | sample MGYA00510051_ERZ791680 | MGnify/ENA primary metagenome ERZ791680 (study PRJEB30046, sample SAMN00715238) | human gut metagenome | study: EMG produced TPA metagenomics assembly of the A metagenome-wide association study of gut microbiota in type 2...
GGCGTGTTACGGACTTGCACCGATTAGAGAATGTTCGTGCTGGGCGAACTATAAAGAGAAGGGTACATCTTTTCGATGCACCCTTCTGCGTATAATCCTTTTATATTGGTAACACTCGTTTAAAGTAGCATTCCCCCATAAACTATAAACTAAGTCATATAACCAATATTAAGGATCAGTTATTCACTAATCTGTATTTTTTCAACTATACTGCCATTTGTTGTTTTCATTCTTATCATATATGTACCTGTCCCTAGTCCTTGTTTCTTGATTTCATTTACAAGTTCTTCACGATGACATGTAACTACGCCTAATTTGACTCCACTTACAGTAAACAGTTCGAAATTGCTTACCACATCATTTTCCAGCATGCCAATTCCCGTACCTGCCTGTACTCGAAGAATACCATTTTCTATGGAACTGGTATCCCACTCCAATCCATTACCCGGACTTGCCAAATCATACTCGACAGTTCCACCTATCGTTGTTGAGTTAGCATCCCATAGTTTGATTTCATCACCTGCAGATAAACTGATATTTTCATTAACCAGAACTTTAAGTGTGCCACGTAATGTCAGATTACTGATACCTGTCAGTTTAGTATACATGGTTTTACTGTTAATATAAAATTGAAGAGTTGAACCAGCACTTAAAGAAACACGCTTGGATGAAAAATCTATTTCTCCTGTAATAGAGTTTTCTGAAACTCCTGGTCTCAGAACTGCACCTCGAGACACATTTACAGTTGAGTTTGACAATTTACCCTGCCCTGAAAGGGTTGCTCCTGAAGAAACGGTCAAAACTCCTGTTCCCAACATTGATGACGTCGCATTAAGCTTATTCAAACAAAGCGTACCTTCTAATACATTACAGTTACCTGTAAAATTACTATAGCTGTTTACACGCATTAAACCTGTGCCGACTTTTTCAAAACATGTACCATTTCCTGTGACTGTAGCCGTGAAGGTAAAATCCTCATTCAAGGAACCTACTTTCCATGTATTCGCACCGGAACCACCAAACGGAGGCAATTCTCCAAGTGTACCGCTTCCGGTAACCTTTCCTATAGTAAACTCCTTACCTGTATTTGTCACAGTTGCTCCTGCAGGCAAATTAAGTGTAGCTTTCGGCAAACCATACGAATTGTTAAATGTCAATCCATAATTAGTATTAACCGGTTCTAACGTTCCTTCGAACGCAGACCAGTTACCTTGTAATTCTGTTCGTACATAATGAATATCTACCTTAAATGTTCCTTTTCCATACAAACGTCCTGTATAGGCACAACGAGAGTCTGTATAGAAAGTCGCTGTTTTACGTTCCCTTACACAGAAATTATTGGCATTGGAACTATATGAGTACATATTGTCACAATCGCGGTAAGTTCCTCCCTCAAAAATCAAAGTATCACCAAAACTTACTCCATCTACACCAGCTGATAATGTTCCAGATTTCAGAACAGTATACTTCAATTGATTATTACCCAGCATGGTTAATGTCCCATTACCTGATTTTACCAAGCTTTCCCCTATGAAACCGCCTTTCATTTCAAAATCAGCTCCACAATTCAATTCGCCACCTCCTTCACCTAACATTATCGGAGTAGAATTAGATACGGATGAAGTGTTTTTAAGTATTGCACCATTCCTTAATTCCAATTTATCCTTTTCGGTTGTATAAGCGCCAAATGCTCCATAGGGATTGATGTCATTAGCCAAAGTAGTCACGACTGTCGTTCCCGACTCCAACAGTGTTTTTCCTGTATATTTATTTTGATTTTCAATAGTAAGTACTCCTTTTCCCTGCTTGTTTAATGTCATTTCACCAGACATGGATCCACTGCCCGTCAACGTATAGTCCTTATCTGCCTTAAACACTACTTCAGAAGGCATGACGTCTTCTTTTATATTGACCGTCTGATTCTGAGCAGCATCATCAAAAATCACTTTATCACCAGTTACGAACATCTCTGCTTCACCATCCATATTAAAGTTTTCCGTTGAGGCTAGATCCCATACATTACTATCTGAACTTCCATTCCAATATATAGTAGAAGCTGCACGCAAATCTTCAATAACCAAATAAACATGTTGTCCATCAGACTCCAAATGACATCTCAACCCCTCTAGTCCTTCAATATCGACCTTCTCAAGATCACCGTCAATCTCGGTTACATCCATAAGAAGATATTTTCCTGCAGGCATAAGATCTTTGCCATCAGAAATATGAGAAACAAAACGGAACACCGGATTTTTATATTGCGGTGCATCTGATTTATTTGTTGAATTCAAGACTAGCGAATGTGACAATACAATACGATCTGCGGCAAACTCATCGGCATAAATGTCAAATTCTACAATAGCACCAAAATTCATTATCAGACTGTCTGCCTTAATTTGCCCTTTTGTATTATTACCACCAGCACGTAATACAGCTCCGTATTCCATTTCTATCGCCTTTCCGAAATCTGCAGAGGCATTAAGTTCCGCAAAACGATTCATCCAAACACGACTCTCAGGAAGTTTTCCATCGAAATTAGTTGTTCCTCCCCAAAGCATAGTCTCACCCTTGTAATTCTGTGTACCACCAAAAGTCAAGATACCTTCGCCTTGTTTTACCAATCTCATATCTCCGGAAAAGCTACCACCAGTCAACGTATAAGTAGCATAACTGGTTGTAATCTGGTCGTTATTGTCATGACCCTCCGTATGAGAAAAAGCATTAACCGTCAATATATATGGAGACACCCCATCAGTTACATTCACTGTACCTCCATCTGTATTAGCCAAAAGAACATGCAGACCATTATGCGCTGTTGTAATGGCATCAGTCACTTCTACACGTCCATTCGTCATCAAAGGAGGAGGAGCAACAGTTATCCCTTCTGCTTTTCCCAGAAAATAACTGGTATGAGGCGGCTGATTATATCCACACATCTGCCATACTACTGCCTGCCTATACTGCATATCATGCAATAAAGTATAATTCCACCACGGAGTGACATCCGTTGTTGTATAAATTCTCAAAGACTGATTGTCTTCTGCTCTTACTACGATTTCCTCTCGCCAGTCCCCTAAAATATCAGCCTGCAAGGCTGGAGTATTTTTGGTCCAGTTATTCATTTTTGTTCCTGTTGCAGTAAAGATAGCCTCTGATTTTCCATATTTGTATATGGCTGCCGGTCCTTCTGTTCCTGCTCCATCGACACTTTCCTCACAGAGATCACCATCCCAATATATACGATAATTCTGAGTTATACCAGACCAGCCTGTGGATACAATATCAGAAGTAACAGAGCTAAGCAATCCCATTCCGACAGCAACCATCTGGCTCCCCATATACTGATCGGTAAAATTACCGGCCATAGCCCGGCCGCAATCACGTCCCAGATGGTGCATATAATAGATCTGGCTGGTTGTAGCATCTCTGTAATTGGCACCCTTCGCGTTTTCGTTACATGCAAATATTTCCTGCCCTTTACGATAGGGATCAAAATCACTGCAATGCTGTGCATCACCATGTCCAAGTCCTGTAGTGGAAAGTCCCTTACCGTTGTCATCTATAACCATTGAACCATAGACTATTTCATCACGTCCATCCCAATCAACATCAGCTATACCAAAGTTATGATATCCTTGTCCATACCAGGCTCCTCCGGTATTGCAATCCCATCTCCAACGTTCTGTCAATTCATGAGTCTGAGGATTAACATCATAAGCTATCATTTTATGACGAGTGTAAATACCACGTCCTAAATAGATACTCGGTTTGCGACCATCCAAATAAGGTGCACCAAAAAAGAATTTGTTTGCTCTATGTCCATAGCCATCACCCCATGCTTTATTCAGATCTGTTTCTCCTGCTTCAAGACGTTTAAGCGGAAATTCACGCTGATTATAAAGTTTTGCAGTTGCACCCTCCATGTAAAGAAGGAATTCATCACCAGCTGTGGCGTAAGTCATATTTGCTGAATGAGAAATCTGATTACGATAATTCTTATTCAAATCACCTATGACCTGATCACCATTGGCACCATGAATAATCGTACCATCTGCTGCTCTCATCAAAAGTTCAGCCTTTCCATCACCATCCCAGTCATAAGCAACTATGTTGGTTTCAACATGTCCAGAACTAATTATATTCGGACCGCAATCGATGGTCCATAATTTTGTTCCATCCAGTTTATAAGCTTCAAACAAACAGAATGCACTATCATTAGCCACATCGAACAGACCGTCTGGTCCATAAATACGCTTAACAATAATTTCAAATTGACCATCACCATCCAAATCCGCGGCAGAAGCATCATTTAATTGATAATCGGATGTAATATCTGTCCCTTTACGTGAAAGAACCTTATCCATCGGAATCGACAAATATTGCTGATTCCATACGCTGACAGGCTCACAAGCCTCCTGCTCGACACCACGAACTATCGCTTTAACTGTATATTTGGAATTGACATCTCCTTCCTTGTCCAGAAAATTAGATACAGTTAAGGGTAATTCATTTACCTTTACTCCATCTCTGTAAAGATTATATTGAGTATCATAATACTCAGATCCATCAATTCGCCATCCTGTATAGATTCCTGAATTAGTCTTCACGGCCACCAAACCACGTCCTAAAGCATCCATCTGACGCTGTGCATGTGCAGCTGCCATTCCACACAGCAACAATGCTGAGAAAAGTAGATTTCTTTTCATAGATTAGATTTTCTTGTTAATAAAATCGGTATTTCAAACAAAGTTAAGAAACCACCATTAAAATACACCTATGTTTTTTGTCTTTTATCCTATAATAAATGACATACATTTCTTTTTTAACCATTCATAGCGATAAAACATTATCAAAAAAACAAGTAAGCTACCAGTCATCCAATATTTTTTTAAAGCTACTTTTTATAAACGACAATGTCTTTCTGTTGAAAGTCCTTGAATTCTATTCTGCATTTCAACTGAAAGACATTGCATCTGCTATATATACTAATACCTGTTTCCGATCTTTAGAGAACACCCTTACTTGACGGTAGCTGATAATGATAAATATCACGTTTGACTGCCATTTTCAGACTACGCGCAAGTGCTTTGAAAATTCCTTCTATTTTGTGATGTTCATTCTGTCCCTCTGCCTTGATATTAAGATTCATTTTTGCAGCATCACTCAAACTTTTGAAAAAGTGGAGAAACATCTCTGTTGGCATATCTCCCACTTTCTCACGCTTAAATTCTGCATCCCAAACCAACCATGGGCGACCACCAAAATCCAAAACGACCTGACACATACAGTCATCCATTGGCAAACAGTAACCATAACGTTCTATTCCCCGCTTATCGCCAAGAGCTTTTCCTAAACATTCACCCAATGCAAGAGCTGTATCCTCAATGGTATGATGCTCATCCACCTGCAAATCGCCGTCCACATGAATATAAAGATCCATTCCACCATGTTTACCTATTTGCTCCAACATGTGATCAAAAAATCCGAGTCCTGTATGAATATCACAAGCTCCGTTTCCATCCAAATTTATTCTGACCTCTATATCCGTCTCTTTCGTTGTACGCTTAACTTCTGATTTTCGCTCTCCGGCAAATACCAATTCCGCAATTTTATCCCATGAATCCACATAAGTAATCCGTTCGTCCTTATAAGAATTCTCATCCGGCGACTTAAGTATCAAAGCCTTGCAACCTATGTTCAAAGCTAATTGAGCATCGGTTTCCCTGTCACCGATCACATAACAGCGAGAAAGATCATAACTTCCTTCCAGATATTTCCCCAACATACCTGTACCAGGTTTTCTGGTTGGCAAATGTTCATCAGGAAAGCTACAGTCAATTAACACATCATCAAAAGTAATACCCTCTCCTGCCAACGTTTTCATCATAAGATTATGAGCTGGCCAAAAAGTATTTTCGGGAAAAGAATCAGTTCCCAACCCGTCCTGATTGGACACCATCACAAATTCATGATCTAAATGACGACGGATAAATCCCAGATTGCGCATTACTCCCGGTACAAACTCCAGTTTTTCATACGCATCAATCTGCTCATCATCCGGTTCTTTGATCAGCGTACCGTCACGATCTATAAATAAAGCAACCTTCATCATCTTTCCTCCTTTTTATAAGATCGCAATGCTGCCAGAAGTTGATTATTTTCCTGTGTCGTACCAATTGTAACCCGCAGACAATTTCCACAACGTACCACGCGATTACGGTTTCTGACAATAATCCCTTTACTGACCAGATAAGCATAAATTTTGTCAGCATCGGTCACCTGAGCTAAAAAGAAGTTTGCATCAGTAGGATACATTTTCACACATATATCCAACTCACCGAAAGCCTTTACCATCTGTTCACGTTCTCTCAATATGGTTTTTACCCATCGATCCACATCAAAACGTTTCCGTAAAACCTCTAAAGCTTCTTTTTGCGTTAATTCATTTACATTATACGGATACTTGACTTTATTGAAAAGATCTATGATACTCTTTTGTGCAAAAGCCATTCCCAAACGAATGCCCGCACACCCCCAAGCTTTTGAAAAGGTATTTAATACCACCAGATTAGGATATTTATTCAAATCCTCCCGCAAGGGCTTCTGTGAAGAAAAATCAGAATAAGCCTCATCCACCACAACTATTCCCGAAAAATGCTGGATGACCTTAATAATCTCCTCACGTTCCAGATTATTCCCAGAAGGATTATTGGGCGAACAAATAAATATCAGTTTTGTCGAATCATCTACAGCTGAAAGAAGCTGATCTGCATCCAACTGAAATTGTGAATCCAACAGAACATAACGATATACCACATTGTTAATATCTGCACAGACCTCATACATCCCATAAGTCGGCGCTATAGCAACCACATTATCCTTTTGAGGTTCGCAGAATATACGGAACAACAAATCGATAGCTTCATCACTTCCGTTTCCTAAAAAAATCTGCTCAGACTTAACTCCTTTAATTGGAGCCAACAACTCTTTCACTTCCTGCTGTAAAGGATCAGGATAACGATTATACGGACTATTATAAGGATTTTCATTTGCATCCAGAAATACAGACGCTTCAACCCCTTTATATTCATCACGTGCAGAACTGTATGGCTTCAAAGACCAGATATTGGGTCTTACCAGTTGTTGTAACGCTTTCATTGTCATAATATTCTATGAATTAAGGGTTTCTAATCTCATTGTCATTGCCCTGCGGTGAGCATCCAGGGATTCACCTGCAGCCATAATTTCCACAGCAGACCCTATTGCCTGAATTCCTTCGGATGTAAGTTCCTGGAACGTAATTTTACGATGATAGCTATCCAGATTGACTCCACTATATGCGGTAGCATAACCGTTTGTAGGCAGTGTATGGTTGGTTCCCGATGCATAATCTCCTGCACTTTCAGGAGTCAGATGTCCTAAAAAGACACTTCCTGCATTAACCACATTTTCTGCCAAATCCATATAGTTTGCTGCTTCTATAATAAGATGTTCCGGTGCATAAAGATTGGTCAAGTCCATCGCTTCTGCCATATCATGTACCAAAATTAATTTACTGTTCTCCAAAGCCCGTGAAGCAATTTCTTTACGCGGCAATGTTTCCAGTTGTTTGCTGACTTCCTGACAAACCTGTTCAATCAGATTCTCGTCTGTGGTCACCAACAAAACCTGACTATCCACACCGTGTTCAGCTTGGGACAGCAAATCTGCTGCAATAAAAGCCGGATTTGCCGTAGCATCCGCCAATACCTCTACTTCTGACGGACCTGCAGGCATATCAATAGCAACATCATGCAAGGAAACCTGCTGCTTTGCGGCCATAACATACTGGTTACCAGGACCAAATATTTTAAACACTTTAGGTACGCTTTCCGTACCATAAGCCATGGCACCAATAGCCTGCACACCACCAGCCTTAAAAATTTTACTGACGCCAGCAACCTTGGCTGCATACAAAATAGCCGGATTAACCTTACCAGACTTGTCTGGTGGCGTACATAACACGATTTCACGACATCCTGCTATTTTGGCTGGTGTAGCTAACATCAGTACAGTAGAAAACAAGGGAGCCGTTCCTCCTGGTATATATAAACCCACTTTTTCAATAGGAACAGCTTTCTGCCAACATGTTACACCCGGTCGAACTTCAACCTTTTTCGGACAGAAAATTTGTGCTGCATGAAATTTCAGAATATTGTCATGCGCCAGCTGTAAAGCTGACTTCAGGTCAGCAGAGACCAGATTCTCAGCCTCATTCATTTCAGCTTCACTCACGGCAAGATCCTCCAGCTCAACTTTATCAAACTGCTTTTCATAAGCCTTGACAGCCGCATCTCCATTGGCCTTGACATCTTCCAACACTTTCTGTACCGTATCTCGCAAGGTTTCCACATTCATAACAGGACGCTTTAAAAGTGCGCCCCATTCACTGTTATCCGGATATTTTATAACTTTCATTTTTATCCTCCTTCATATTTGCGTTAACTGTATTCCCTGTTTACAAATTAAAGAATCATTTTCTCTATCGGAATTACCAAAATACCCTGTGCCCCCAGATCCTTCAATTTAGAAATGATTTCCCAAAAACATTTCTCATCAATCACGGTATGCACGCTACTCCACCCTTCCTGAGCCAAAGGCATCACAGTCGGACTTTTAGCACCTGGCAATATAGCCACTACATCATTTACATTCTGTGTAGGAACATTCATCAATACATACTTCTTATCTTCGGCACTTTTAACAGCCTCAATGCGGAATAACAATTCATCCAAAATAGCTTTCTTTTCCTCCGTCATTCCCTTATAGCCGATAAGCAGCGCCTCACTCTTCATCACCACTTCTACCTCATTCAGGTTATTACTTACCAATGTAGATCCTGAACTGACTATATCAAATATACCGTCTGCCAAGCCGATACCCGGTGCAATCTCCACAGATCCTGTAATCACATGTATATCTGTATTGACATGGTTATCGGCCATGAAACGTTTTAATATATTGGGATAAGAAGTTGCTATCTTCTTTCCTTCAAACCAACTCAAACCAGGATAATCCACTCGTTTGGGAATAGCCAAAGACAATCTGCATTTACTGAAACCAAGACGACGAATTATATCTGCATCCTCACCTCGTTCCACAAACTCGTTTTCTCCTACTATACCGATATCCGCAACCCCACTGGCTACAGACTGGGGAATATCATCATCACGCAAATAAAGTACTTCTAACGGGAAATTGGAAGCCTGAACCAATAAGGTGCGCTTACTTGAACTGATTTTAATGTCCGCTTCGGCCAGCAACGCCATTGTATCTTCAAAAAGCCGGCCCTTTGATTGTACTGCAATTCTTAGCATTTCTTTATCTTTTTATATTTATAATTCGTTTATATTCAATAAAAAAGGCTTGCCGCATATATCGGCAAGCCTTCTAATATTTTTCCTATTACAGATCAAACACATACATCTATCGCTTACCGAAGTTTATACGCCGGAATGATGATGGTGGTGAAGATTAATCTGAATAGTCATTTTTCTGTTTATTTTCGTTTAACGCTACAAATATAAATAAAATATGTCTATCAAGCAACAAATCGTGCAAAAAACAATATAAAAAAATTCATTCTGCTGTTTTAAGCTTTGTTTATCTTACAAATTTATTGCACTGATTCTCCTCTCAAAGCTGCAGCCAACACGTTTTCATCAATCTCTTCTTCTTCCAGTTCAACGTTTCCCAGTCCCATATTACGGGCTTTTTCAGATGTAAACGTAAAGTAAGTACAAACAGCTTCTGTGCAACAAACACCATTACTGTCTGACAATGTGGCCTGAATGGAAACCAAGTTCCGCTTTATCTCAGTAACATGAGCACGCAGAACAAGATAAGCTTCATTTGTGGACACTTCACGTTTGAAACGTGTCTCCATTTTTACCGTCACACCCGAAGTATGCAATTCATTAAGTACCGCCCATGCACAAATTTCATCAAGCAGAACAGACTGAATGCCACCATGAAGCGTATTTACCCATCCTTGAAAACGTGATTCAGGCTTCCAATAACTTACCACTTCGTGCTCGTTTGCATAAAACGTCATTTTTACCCCTGATTCATTATCAGGGGAGCATCCGAAACAATAATATCCAGATTGATTAAGCCAAGGGTTCTTTATTCTGCGCATGATGTTTTACATTCATAGTCCACACATGAGCGACTCTTCTTGCAATCCCTAAGTAAAGCAGCGACAGCCAAATGCGCAGGATGTTTTGCATACTCCTTCACATCTTCCAACGTATCAAACTCACTATATAAAGCAATATCAAATGTTTCTTCTGAATTAATATTAAGACCTACTTCAATTTTTCGTATACAGGCAATTTTCTCCGGCAATGCTTCTATGCCTTCTTTAAAGGCCTGCATTACTTTCAAACGGGCATTTGACTCCATTTCAGGATCTAGTTGAAATAATACAATATGTTTTACCATACAATTCCTTTGTTTTTAAAGATTATTACTTATCTTTGCAAAGATAGATTATTTTTGTGGAAGACCGCAAAATTCATCGAATTTAATCAGATAGAATCATGTATATCATCGGAATTGCCGGCGGAACCGGCTCAGGAAAAACAACAGTAGTGAAACGTATAATCGAATCATTACCTCAGAATGAAGTAACACTCATTCCGCAAGATTCTTACTATAACGATACGACGCCACTCACCATGGCAGAACGCCGCAAGATCAATTTCGACCATCCCTCTGCCTTTGATTGGGATCTTCTTATCCAACAAATCAAAGAAATCAAAGCAGGACATGCCATTGAACAACCGACCTATTCTTATTTAGAGTGCAACCGTAAAAAAGAAACCATTCACGTAGAACCCAAGAAAGTCGTTATCATTGAAGGTATTCTGGCCTTATGCAAGAAGGAATTGCGAGACCTGATGGATTTGAAAATATTTGTAGATGCTGATCCCGATGAAAGACTCATTCGTGTCATTGAGCGGGATGTGCTCGAAAGAGGACGTACGGCAGAAATGGTCATGGACAGGTATCGAAAGGTACTTAAACCCATGCACCTGGAATTTATTGAACCTACCAAACAATACGCGGATCTCATTATTCCACAAGGTGGCAATAACGAAAAAGCTATCCAGATCATGCGTACATACATACTTCACCACATTTACGACATTAATTCCACCACAATTTAAACGACGAAACTGCATTAATGAAAAAAAACGTTTTCTTCTTTATACTCCTTTGCACATTGCTGGGGAGTATATCTTGTCATGAACAAGAAGAAAAGCGAATATCACCCTTGGGCATTACCAGTGATAATGATGATGAACTACAGGAACAGCAATCAGCCTTCGATTTAGAAGAAATTCAGGAAGCAGGTGAGCTCATAGCCATTACACTTTCCGGACCTGAAACTTATTTTGAATACCGTGGTAAAGGATTCGGCCTCCAATTTGAACTGGCAGAAAAATTTGCCGTTTCAGTCGGTGCCCGTTTGCGAATGGAAACCGCTCGTGATACTGCAGAAATGTTCAGACGTCTGAAACAAAACGAGGTAGACCTCATTGCTTTGGAAATTCCCCAAAAATCATTAAAGGATCAAGAATTGACTCAAGCCGGTGTTTGGTTTGGAACAGACTCTACAGCCAACGGGAAAAAACAATGGGTCATCCGAAAAGAAGCCCAATTTCTGGCCAAGGCTCTCAATAATTGGTATAAACCGGAGATCCGAACTGTTTTGGCAGAAAATGATCGGTTGCGTTATTCCAACGGAGGAGGCGTAAAACGTCACGTTCGGGCTCCTTTCATGAATCGTCAGAAAGGAATTATCTCACCATACGACCAGCATTTCATCCGGCATAGTAAGGCAATCGGATGGGATTGGCGGCTGATGGCAGCTCAGTGTTATCAGGAATCCGGATTCGATCCGGAAGCATTGTCATGGGCTGGCGCTCGCGGATTGATGCAGATCATGCCCGAAACAGCCGCTCATCTTGGTTTACCGGCCAGCCAGATGCATAATCCTGAACGTAATATTCAGGCAGCAGCCCAATATCTCCGGGAACTTAACAGTCTTTTCAGTGACATCCCCGGACGTGCTGACCGTCTGCAATTCGTACTGGCTGCCTACAACGGAGGCCCGGGGCATGTACGTGACGCCATGACGCTTGCACGGAAACATGGAAAGGACGAACGTTCCTGGCAAAACGTAGCTCCATTCATTCTAAAGCTCAGTCAACCGGCTTTCTATAATGATCCAGATGTCCGTTTTGGCTATTTGCGAGGATCGGAAACCTACAATTACGTCATATCCATTCTTCAAAGATGGGAGCGCTACAGACGCGGAACAGGTGGAGGCGGCACACCACTTTCACCCTACAGTGTCAAACCCAACACACCACATAATTTCAAGAGCAAAGTACTGAGTGCAGAAGAACTGGAAGAGAAATACAAACAAAAGAAAGAGACAGAGTAAACATCATTCCGGAATATCATGACAATGACAGAATCACCTGACGAACTTTTCAGCCAGATCTGGCATATACACACCCAAACAGGACATTTATCAGAACGTTATCATCTACTGGATCAGCTTATCGTTCGGACAGTCAAGAACCACACGGCCGGATTCAGTGCAGATTTCACCAATTTTTCATCTCGTTTGCACACACTTTGCCGAACTACGGGATGTCCGTCAAGACCATTGGAAATATTCCGCGCCCACGTACACCGTATTGAAACCAAACAATACGATGCAAACGAAAAGGACTACCTTTACGATCTCAAAGCCGTATGCGACAGTATTGCCCGGTTTTGTCAAGCACAGATTCCTGCCAATCTGCAAACTATTCTTCCCACACATTGGCGTAGTCCGGCCAAATCTGACCGAGCATCAAGTATCATCAAGAGACTCCGTCTTACAGTCTACGAATGGGATTCCTCATTTATTTACGGACAATCACCAGAACAGCCAGAGCTACAAGACTTAAAGGTTTGCTACGCTTCACAAGAAGATGCACCGTTCGCCAATCTGAAAACACAACTCTACAAAGGTGCACAAGTCAATCTTCTAAACGTCAAGACCAAAGAAAAAAACAATGAGCTTATTCTTAATCCGGAGATGATCATCCTCAATCCGGATTTTCTTATTGATATCACAGCCTTGTGTGCCTGTATAAAACCATACGGCAGAAGCTGTTATACACACCTGATCAATAAATTCGCTCCTGCGGCACGTTCGGCAGCCATTCAACTAGGAAACGTTGCCAATCTGTTCCTCGATGAATGTATTTATGAAAACACAGAAGATTGTTCCATCTCAGAACGGGAGCTCTATCTGCGTGCCATCCGAAAAAGTTTTCAGGATAATCCGCTGGAATATGCAACACTATCCGATATAGACAAAGAATTCTTCACGCAATGTGAAACCCAATTTCATTCCATACGTGAAACCATTCATCATAAATTCAGTGCTGCCGATATTGATATAGAATCAACCAACGTACAGCTTGAACCTTCCTTTCTTTGCGAATCCCTGGGGTTACAAGGACGTATGGACTTATTGACCAATGCACTGGACAAACTCATCGAACTGAAAAGTGGCAAGGCAGAAGAATTTCCTTCTGTTCGCCCACGTGAAGAACACCAGCTGCAAATGGCTCTTTATAAGGAAATACTTTATTTCAACATGGGACGTAATCTGCATGATGTCCAGTCGTATCTGTTCTACTCCCGTTATCCACGCTTCTATGCCATAGATGTCACACGTCACAATATCCAACAAGCCATGGCATTACGTAATGAGATTGTGACATTGGAACATCAGATCTGCAACGGCCATTCCCGGGATATTTTCAATGAACTCGATGAAACCCACCTGAATGTATCAGGAAGGGCTGACCGTTTTTACTTCGAATATCTCAGACCACAGATCATGCAGACACTGATTCCTTTCAAAAACATGACTCCACTGGAATCGGCCTATTTTCATACATTCCTTACCTTTATGGAACGTGAACAGTTCTTGGCTAAAATCGGAGATGACCGGCCAGATTCCTCACATGGTTTTGCTGAAGCATGGAATGCAGATACCTCCACAAAACAGGAAAACGGTAATATCCTGACTGACCTTACTCTTCATCCTATCACAGACGAATATGGGGTTGTCGTACAGTTGCTCATGGAATTGCCGGAATATAAAGAAGACTTTTTGCCTAATTTCCGTTTAGGAGACATGGTTATGCTATATGAGCGGCAACATGAAACCGATCATGTCTGTAACCGGCAATTCTTCAGATGTCTTATAGAAGAAATCACGCCCGAACATTTTCTGCTTCGTCTCACATACAAACAACGGCATGCTGATATTTTCCACACAGACTGCCGTTATGCAATTGAACCGTCCTATTCAGACGGTCCATTCCGTCAGGCTTATGCCGGACTGCTCAGTTTGCTGAAGGCACCTAAAGAACGAAAAGAACTCATATTGGGACAACGTAAGCCTGAAACTGATAACACCATCCACCTCAACAACCATTATCTCAATGAAGAAATTGACCGGATCGTTCTTCAGGCCAAACAGGCTAAAGATTATTTCCTGCTTATCGGCCCTCCCGGTACCGGAAAGACATCGGTAGCCTTAAAATCCATGGTACAGGAATTTATGTCAGACCAGCCAGCCAAAACCATCCTCTTAATGGCTTATACAAACAGAGCTGTAGATGAAATATGCGAGATGCTTTCCACTATCAGTCCACAGCCTAAATACGTCCGGATAGGCCAAGAACTCAACTGCGACAAATCATTCCGGCCACATTTACTAAAAAATGTCATTCAAGGAGCTGCCAATAGAAATGAGATTTACGAAAGACTGGCTCCCATACGCTTATTTGTAGGTACGATCAACAGTCTGTGCGGCCGTATGGAACTGTTTAATCTTAAGCCTATAGACGTTGCCATAATAGATGAAGCTTCACAAGTTCTTGAGCCTCAACTTCTCCCATTGCTTTGTGCTACGACCAATGCCCATAGCGGTGACTATAGACTAAGACGCAGTGCCATCAGTAAGTTTATCCTGATAGGTGATCATAAACAACTTCCAGCCGTAGTAACCCAACCGACAGAATATTCCAGAGTAACAAATGACCTGCTCAATGAAATCGGACTGACAGACTGTCGCAACTCTTTCTTCGAACGTCTTCATAATCTACAGAAAAAGTGGAATTTGGAATATACTACGGCCATGCTGCACAAACAGGGACGCATGCATCCGGCTCTAAGCGACTTTGTCAATCAGCATTTCTACGGTGGACATCTGGATATTGTACCAGTACCTCATCAACTGGAAGAACTTGAATTTACAATATGTCAAAATGATCCTTGGCAACAATACATTGCACATACCAGAACAGGATTTCTGAACATTACCGGTATACCTACATCCGGCCACGACAAATGTAACCGTCGTGAAGCTGATATAGTTGTGAAACTGATCAAAGCCATAGCAGAACTTTGCCGGCTTAACGATATGGCATACGATTTCGAACACAGGATTGGCGTCATTGTTCCTTTCAGAAGCCAGATTGCCATGATCAACCGTCTGCTTGCAGAACAACAGATTCCAGAATACGATCATATCACTGTAGATACTGTAGAACGCTACCAGGGCAGCCAACGGGATATTATCCTATTCAGTACCACTATCAACCAGACATATCAGTTAAGTATGTTATCCGAACCTACATTTACCGACAATCAATGGATTGACCGTAAACTCAATGTAGCTCTTACACGTGCTAAAAAACAATTCTTCCTTATCGGTAATGGTGAGTTACTTGCACGCAGCCAGGCCTACAAAGAATTGCTGGATTATATGAATCATTAAAAAACATATTATACTTATATCATCACTGCCATCATCTTCCACAATATAAACCCGGAAGACGATGGCAGCAAATATCATACAATTGAAAGCGTTTTTGCTTTATAATTGAGAACCAGTATTCCCTATCTCTTCACAAAACCGACCTTCAGATTCAACTTCAGATAATACTGTCTGTTTTCACGTTCCAGCAGGCCATATTTATCTTTTTCCGGATCGCCTTTTTCCAAACGCGTATTGGCATAAAGAAAATCAGCAAAGACCTCACGATCCATACTTTGGTAACAGACCGGACAACCTTCTGCGTCGACCATTAAAAAGCCTTGCACAGCAGAAGATTTTCCGTTATATTGTTTGGCCGGCCGCATACCGAAAGCCAGTGCCAACAGAAATTCCTTCATCTTATAACGATAGAAACCATGTTTACGAATCAACTCTTCCTTTATCTTTAACGGATTACGTTCTTCTATCAGTTCTGTCAGCTCTGAAATTTTAGAAATATTATCAAGATGAAGCAAACGGACCATCTCTGCCAAAACACGCGGGAAATGGAGATCTATCATACTCAGATTACTTCTGAAGATCTTATCGGCTACGTCATTATATTTCAGGATTCCGCCCAAACTCTCAATGTACAGCATTCTCCGTGCCACTTCATTGGCGTTTGAAGGATCGTCTGTGTAATTAATCTTATTGACAGCCGGTTGCGAAAAACGGACTCCAGACTGTTCATATTTCAAATTAGCCGTACGACCACCGTCCAACAATGGAAACATCGCACAGAAACGGGAATAAATACGGAATCCCATGGGTGGAAAACTTTCATCATAAAAGACCAAATGCAAGTCCGTACGATCATCTGTAAAAGCCTCAAAATCATCAATCTGCAATGCTTCTAGAAACAGTTCAATCTCTTCCGGTGATTCCAAGACATCCAGATTCTGTCCTTTGAGCATACCCAGAATCTTATCGGCAGCCACGGCAAAATCTTCTCGCGGGAAAGCCTGATCCAGTCCATTCCCCAAAAGACGGACTTCAGAATCTCCGATAACATAACTGCGCCGTCCATCATGCTCCTCCCGTTCGACACGAGATACCGGCAACATCCGTTCTGTCGGTCTACCAGACGCATCACCACAAGCCAATTTACCATCAGCCAATATTCTGAACAATGTATATATCTCACTCCATTCTCTGCGCGTAGCGGTCAGCATATCCTAAATCTTTTAATTGTTATACTACTGCAAAAATAAACAAATTATCGCAGTTTCAATATGTCCGGTAATAAAAAAACTCGGAATCCGACATTTGGCCGGTTCCGAGTTCTTAAAAACAATTCTTTATATTCAATCTTTTGAGAAGGTTTCCAAACTACCTGTCATAATGACTTTTATTGTTTATCGGAGTTCCTTGTCATATTCCGGACAAACATATTAAAAGAAGAATCTATATGTCAATTATCCGAAACGGAATTACACAAATCCTTGTTAATTCGTCTGATCCGTTCCTCATCAATTTTGATCACCTTACGGTCGTATGTAATCAGACCATTAACCTCAACTTCCACATCTGTGGTTTGGGTATAAACTGCAGCAGAAAAGCCTTTGGCCACCAGATTCTTCAGCACCTTTGCATACTCTTCATATTGGTCTGTGACTTCTTTGGAAGAATTAAACTGAACATAGCCCCAGTTTCGGTCGGGTTCCCAAATATGATCTTTCAATACCAATCCGATACCACCATATTCTCCCAAAACAGTCACGCGGTCAGGATCATACAAATAGAGGTCAGGTCCCGGATAGTTGTGCAAATCCAACATATCACCACATTTATAATGATTTCCGCCACTGGCCGGATTCACAAGACGTGTAGGATCATAAGCTTTGGTCCAGGCTACAATCTCCGGTGTTTTAAACTGTCCCCACGCTTCATTAAAGGGTACCCAGGTACCTATACACGGATATGAATACAACTCATCCATAATCTCCTTCCATTCTTTACGGTAACAAGCCTCGGACTCCGGACTACGCTCCATTTCCGTCCCATTGAAATAATTTCTGTTCTGCCACTGTGGTCCTCTGTCACCACTTGGCATATCCTGCCATACGATAATACCCATCTTATCACAATAAGTATACCATCTCGCCGGTTCTACCTTGATATGTTTACGGATCATGTTAAATCCGAAATCCTTGGTTTTCTGAATGTCATAAACCAAAGCCTCATCCGTAGGAGCTGTATAAAGTCCGTCTGGCCACCATCCCTGATCCAAGGGACCGAACTGGAATAGAGGCTTGTTGTTAAGCGCCATTCGCATTATACCTGACTTGTCACGCATACTTGAAAATTTACGCATGGCGGCATAACTGCTTACTTCATCTCTGACCTTACCTCCACGCCATACCGTTACGCGCAAGTCATACAGGAACGGACTTTCAGGACTCCAGAGCTTGACGTCTGCCGGCATGACAATTTCAACAGGCTGACTGTTGGTTGACTTTTCAGTCCCTACAAGCTTGTCCTTGTCATATACCTTGACCTCGATAATATCAGATTCCTGCATGCCTTCTACCAGTGGATCTACCGTCAGAATCCTGCGGTCTATGTCTGGAGTAATCCTCAAATGACTGATATGGAGTTGGTCAACAGGTTCCAGCCAAACTGTCTGCCATATTCCCGTCACTGGTGTATACCAGATACCATCCGGATTGGCCACCTGCTTTCCACGCGGTTGATAACCCGCATCTGTCGGATCCCATACCTTGACCTTAAGCGTATTTTCTCCCTTACGGTTAAGTGCATGAGTAATATTAAATGAGAAAGGTGTAAATCCACCTGTATGGGAACCTACTTTGATATCGTTTACCCATACATCGGTTTTCCAGTCTACCGCACCGAAATGTAAGATAACCTGCTCGTTTTTATCTGCACAGTTCACCTTAAACGAACGTTGGTAAACCAGTTCCTCGTCAGCACCGACGCGACGGGCAACTCCCGAAAGCGATGATTCTATAGCAAAAGGCACCAATATCTGCCCTTCTGATACCACGGTCTGAGGCTGTGCGCGCTTTATCACCCGGTAATCCCACAACCCGTTAAGATTCTGCCAACGTTCGCGAACCATAATCGGTCTCGGATATTCCGGTAATACATTCTCCGGATCCACCTTAAATGCCCAGTCTGTCTTGATGCGGTCTCCAGCAGGTTTCCACTGTCCGAAAACAGTTGTCACACCCATGAAACACGCTAACATCATCAATGAAATTTTTCTCATAATTTAATTTATTAGGTTAATGTTTTAATATCTTACAGTCAAACAAAGGACCGGCTACACTTTTGGCATCCAACGCTCTGAAAGTCACTTTTACTTTATTTTTTCCACGCGTCACCTCTGCCGGTATATGATAGGTCTTATCAATAAACTGATTGCCCCACCAATGAATAATAACAGTTGAGACAGGCGTACCATCTACTTCAACCACAAATTTATAAATATCACCCAGATTTCCCCAGTAAGTGCACATCAAATCCATCGGCACATCAGGAATTACATCCATTTGGAATGAAAAGCTGCCACCATCCACGGCTTTCCGGTATTTGCGCCCCTGAATCTCACCTAATTCCAGATTGACTCCATCAAACAAATGATCTCTTTCCGGCTGCATTTCTCCCGATTGAAAATGTGAAACGGTCTGTTGCCTGATCCACTCTTCTTTATTGCGCTGCTTCAGAACCTGCTCCTTTCTTTGGTTCCACAACTCCGGTGTATAATGCTCAAAATAAACTACTGTTCGATCACCAGTAGACAAATAATAGGGTTTCATTTGAACTGTCTGTGGCCATACTTTCTCCATTTCAAAATTATGACCTGATACTTTCTTCACAACACCTCCGGCATCTTTCAAGTCTTCAGTCACAACTACAGGAACATCATTATTCCCATCCTCTAAAGCTGCAGCCAGTACAATCGGTCCATTCAGATAAGCTCTAAGTGTCGAATCACCCAAAGCTTCTTCAGATGATATTGACTGAGGAATTACCAGTTCTATCCGGTCACCGTTTTTCCATTTCCGTTTCAACGGAATATAATGTCCCGGACGTGCCTTTCCCAATGACTGTAGTTTACCGTTTATCTTCAAAACGCATTCTTCCTTACACCACCCCGGATAACGAAGATTTAACGTAAAACGCAGACTGTCATCCATAGACATTTCATATCTTATGGTATCAGATTCCGGAAAATCTGTAATCTGCCTCAACGTCACTTTCCGTCTTTCCCAATTTAATTCAGAAGGTATAAACAAATTGACATACAGATTATCCAACTTATCCGTCGCATAAATAAATTCTCCATAACGGGCATGGTTTTCCAATCCTGTCCCGACACAGCACCAGAACGAATCAAACGGAGAAGAAAATTCCTTCCTGCAACCGGAAGCCAATGGCGACATGTAACAAATCATACCGTTGTCCGGATTCTGAGAAGCCAGAATATGATTATAGAGCACCCGTTCATAAAAGTCCGCCATCTCCATATCCTGCGTAAAAGCAAACAAATGCTTGGTCAACTTCAACATGTTGTAAGAATTACAAGTCTCACAAGTCTTATCCGTTATACGGTCATAAGTCCGGCCAGAAGCTCCGAAATGTTCAGCTTCACTGTTACCGCCAATCACATAAGTGTGATGTCCTACTACTGTATGCCAGAAAAAAGAAGCTATATTCCAATAATCCTTATTTCCGGTCAGCTCATATTCTCTCGCCACTCCTACTATTTTAGGAATCTGAGTGTTGGCATGTTTACCGGCCAATTCATCCTTACGGTCCAGCAAAGGTTTTACCAAATCCTGATGATTAAGCCTTTCAGACAAAGTCAGAAAACGTTTATCTCCCGTAAGCGCATATACTTCTGCCAAAGACTCATTGATACCACCATGTTCAGCCTGAAGAATCGTCTGTATTTGTGCATCAGACAAAGGACTGAGTATCTGATTCATGAAAGTAGCCAATTTGACCAAGACGTCCTTTGCGGTCTCATTTCCGGTATGATAGTAAGCATCTGACAATCCTGCACACAACTTATGCATATTATAAAACGGTACATAATATCCATTCAAATCAAAGCCTTTAGAATAGATCTTACCTTCTGACAACTCATCAAAAAGCCGTGATGCATCCGGAAATCCTGCCAACATACCAGTCCCCACATTCTGTTGACAAGTATTCAACTGATCAACACAATAATCTGCAATAGCCTTAAAACGTTCATCCCCGGATGAAGCATACATCATGGAACACGCTGACAGGAAATGACCGAATGTCTGCCCGGCAAGCCCACCTGCTTCCCAACCACCATATTTGGGTGCTTTGGGTTCCAGACCGGCATTAACCAGAAAACCGTTCAACAGTCTGTCTGGTTCCAGACTCAACAGCCATTCTGCATCTTTCTGCTCTGCATGAAGAAACGGACCGGATATCAACCGGACATCAGCCAAAGGCAGATAAGTCAGTTGGGGCTGAGGGGTTTTTATGACGTCATCTGCCATACCTCTCAGACCCAACATTGAAAAACACAATAAATATACCAAACGTCTCATCTATTTTATCTGTTATTTGAATATTCCGATTTAATCCTGGGAAATTTATCACAAACTTCCCAGGATACCTTAACTAACCATTAATTATACCTAAATCCTATCACTTTATTATTTCAACATACACTTACCTCTATAATTAAAATCTTCACCAGTTATTTTATACAAGAACGTACGTTCTCCTTTCAGCTGATTCTTAATAGTATCTTTTGATACGTCCTGTCCTTTACATGTTAGCAGGCAAGTACCCGAAAAAGAATAAATCTTCACTTCAGAATTCGCCAAAGGGCTTTTGTCAAACGGCATGTCAAAGAAATATTCCTCGCGATCTCCCTCAGTCACCTGACCTACATGATCAGGATTTGGAACAGATACCATTCTCAACCCGAAAAGACCGCCTATATACTTATTAGGACCGGTTATAAACTTCACTTCCACTTCCTTCTTTCCGACAGTCAGATTTTCCGGTATATCATGACTGACAAAATAGAATCTCTTGGGAAGATAACCATGCTGAACTATTTCAGTTGCTATCTTTTCTCCGTCAATCATTATGTCAAATTCTCTTGTACCATAATTCTCCCCACCATAATATTCACAAACCAACTGGTTCTTGTGATCTGGAGACACCTTCATTCTGTAAGTTATCCATTTCTCTGACTCACCAGATGCATCCCTATAATATTTATTGATAAAAAATCCCGAATGAGTACCTTCTGAACCTTTATATTGATGTTTATTTTCACTTTGCTCATTTCCCGGTTTGATTTCATCAATCGTATTGGCATAAATGAACTGATCCTTCTCACTTCTCTTTATCAACCGACATCCTAATGTACCACCTGCAGAACATGACTGATGCGCCTGGAATTTAACGGTAATTTTATCTTTACATTTTAACAATGCTACTGGAATATCATAAATAGTCTCATATTCCTCATTAGGGAACCATGGTGTGGACAGTGTTTGTGTCATAATGGTAATTCCATCTACCATAATGTCAAATTTGCGCCAACTGTCACCGTCACTTCCCCAATACTTGACATAAAGTTGCACTGTTGTATCACGCTGCGTAGAAAGATCAAATGAATACCATCCACCGTCCACAGCATCCCGCCACAAGATTCCATTATTGTTTCCAGAACGTGAATTCATGCTTTTAAGATTGTGATCTCGTTCCGACTGCATTTCGTGGCGAAGTTCATCCGTAGTTCTGGCTTTTAATTCCTGTTCACGATTCAACTCTTCGTAATATCTGTCTTTTTCCTCTTCCCAGCGTTGCTGCGTAAAGAAATCCATGTATAAAGCATACGGTGAATTATTAGCTTCAAAGAATGGAATAAGTTTGGCCTCTTCCAACTGTCCGATTCCAGAGGTAACAAAATGCAAAGAATCATTTTCCGCAACAAAATCACCTTCACCCAAATCACCATCTTTCACGATAACAGGTATATCTGTGAAAGTAACCGACTGTTTGGCCATATTGGCGGCAAGAGCCACAGGACCATAGAAAATAGTACGGCAGTTTTCATTATCAGGAGTCGCCATGGTATGGAATGAAAATGGCATTTTGACTTCAATAACATCTCCTGTCTTCCATTCCCGGCTAATTTCTACATAACTACCCGGATTTTCCGAAGTCTGGACTTTTTCTCCATTAACAGTAATATCAAAACCACTTACGGCCCACGACGGATGACGTAACCACAATGAAAAACGTCCGGCTCCTTCTGCCAGTTCAAGTCGGGTCCCCTGCTCATAAGGATAACCTGTTGTTTGGATCAGTCTAAGACCTTTCTCTTTCCAGTTCAATTCAGAAGGGATAAACAAATTCACATACAAATTATCAGACTTATCATGCATGTATATGGTTTCAGTATATTTGGTATGGTTTTCCAGACCCGAAGCCACACAACACCAGAAGCTGTCAAACGGTGTACTGAAAGCCTTACCAAGACCATTCTGAAGATTGACGTAATAGCAAACCATACCTGTAGCCGGATTCTGTGATGCCAGAATATGATTATATAAAGCCCGTTCATAATAATCCATCATCTCTGCATCGGCATCTATCTGGAAGAGTTTTTTGGTAAGTTTAAGCATATTATAGGTATTGCAAGTTTCGGCAGAGCCGCTTGTCCTGCGATGATACAGATGGTCAGGTTCACCGAAATGCTCGCTGTCACTGTTTCCACCCATTGAATAAGTATGATGATGCACTACTCTGTCCCAAAAGAACGCAGCCAATTTATACCGGTCTTCCTCACCTGTTGCCAGATACTCCGTAAGACATCCCAACACCTTTGGTATTTGAGTATTGGCATGCAATCCGTTTAACTGATCCAGTCCTTCAACCATAGGATCCAAAACTGCTTTATGATAGAATTTTTTGGCAATATCCAGATATTTCTGTTCTCCGGTCAAAATATAAATCGCATCCAGGACTTCACTCATTCCGCCGATTTCACAACTAATCATCTGCTGGAACTTCGCCTCGTCCAAATTGGAAGTGATATTAATCAGCCAATCTGCACATTTCGTAACCACATCCTTGACTTCTTCATTATTACAATATAAATAAGCATCAACCAATCCGGCATACAACTTATGCAAAGTGTAAATGGGCACCCATCCGCCATTAAGATCAAATCCGGACGAATAGACCTTACCTTCGTATATTTCAGTAAATATTCTTTCTTGTTCTGGTATACCGCCGACATACCCTGCCATCAGTCCCTTATACATCTTTTGGCAGCGGGCCAGTTCGCTCACCATATAATCCACTCTCAACTTAAACTCCTCATCCCCGGTAGCCGCATATTGCATGGCACAAGCCGAAAGATAATGTCCCAAAGTATGACCTGAAACTCCCTGGCTTTCCCAACCACCGTAAATAGGAGCTTTAGCAGGCAGACCGGCATATTCATAAAACCTGCACAAGAAACGGTCCGGACTCAAATCGAGCAACCATTTTCTATTGGCCTGCATAGCATTATACAATACACCCTCATGCAATCTTACTTCCGAAAGATCGAAAGACAAAAGCTGTACCTTATCATCAATGTTTTTAACGATTTTGTCTTCTGCCACACCGGGATAAAGCGACTGGGCACCGGCATGTAAAGAGCACATCAACACTAAACCCAAATATAATTTTCTATTTTTCATTTTATTGTTTTAAGATTTAACGATGTGCAAAGTTAAGCACCTTCAAACAGATATTATCAAATAATATTTGCCGATTCTTATATTCTATTTGCACTGTTTGTCAGCCAAGCGCCTAAAATGCTTCAATCTGTGAAATGTCAAATAATTCGCATCATGCTGACGTGGCGGCAATCCGTATTCATCACGCCATGCTGTTCTTGATACAAAAACAATATCCTTACCATCTATCTGCCAATCCACATATTGATAACCATAATAATCAGGACGCTCACAAGTCAGTACCGTATCAACAATCTGCCAGTTATATAAATCAGATGAACAAATCAATACTTGCGTGTTTCTTATCGAACCAAAGTCCGACAACACCAAACGGTCATCAGATAAAGCATAATTCGTCAGAGCCCAATATTTCTTGCTTTTTCGGTCATACCTGATCGTAAATTTTTTGGCAGTTCCCGGCAGATGTATGAAATCCGTAGAAGGATCAAAAGATAAAGTCCTGCCATCGGGCGAAACTGAAGCCATTGCCGCTACATCATCCTGCCGGTCAGCAACCCTTAATATATCCTTTATGTCCCCCTTTTTGTCTGCAACTGCATTACCCTCCAGCCATGCAACAGCCCCTTCCTTCCATGATGGCCGGAACATGAGTTCATTACTTAAAATCCATTCATTGGCATTCAGCAAGTCTCCGTCACATGCAATGGAGGTCATCAAAGCTGCAAACGGCCCCCATCCTCCGTCTTTACCCATATTTTCCATTGCCCTCCAGTATTTACCATCCCTTTTTACCACTGGCACAGGAGCACAATGATAAAAACCTTTTCTTATCAATCCTGTGTTTTCATCCTGCGGAGTTGTCCACGTCTTGCCATTATCATCAGAACGGCAAACAACAAAATCGCCATAACCCATTGTACAGCGGGATCTTATTCCTATCAAGTAAAGTTCTTTACCTTTGTTGAATAAAGTAGCCCAAGTCAGAGTTTTCAATGTTGAAATCCGCTCCCATGTCAATCCCTTATCATCAGAACGATAAACAAATGTATCCGACAGAAAATGACCAAAATAATCATGTGAAGCAATATATGTACCATCAGGCATCACAACAATACTTGGGGAACCTACATGTCTGCCTGAATTTGAAGGTGAATGATGTATAACTACCCCTTCACGCAATGAATCTGCTCCCTTTACAGGAGCCCCCATACCAATAAGACAAAATATACCCAGTAAACAACAACGCATAACATCAAGGTTTTTCCAAATAAAAATCAAAAGGTAAATCGCGATCACAAGTCATGACTCCATCCTGATCAATCTTCAATTCTGCGACCTGTATGGAAGAACGACGATAATTATGAGGCAGAATGCTGGCATCATCCAGTTTATCGGCTTCACTCCCCCATCCTCCTTCCTTAATCCATCCCGGATGAGTAAAATAAAAGACAAAAGCCCTTTCTCCCGACACAACCACGCAAGGATGGCTGGCGCGTACACCGTCATCTTTCCGTTTCCCCGGACTTCGGAGTATCACTCCCTGCTTCTCCCAACTGTTTGCATCTGCTGAACGATAAACCCCTAAACCACTCACTGATCAGTCAACAACCTATAATAACCTTTAAAGGAGAATACAAAAGGAGCTTCATGCGGACAATCATCTATAGCAATCCCTTCCTTGTTAGTCCAATGCTTCAAATCCTTACTGACCGCCTCCACAGTATATCCGATTCTGGCATTTTTATACCACATTCCCCACAAACCATCCGGTTTTTTATAAACCGTTGCATCCAACAGAGGATCATCTGATAATGGAATTATGCCATTAAACTTCCAATTCCACAAGTCCTTACTGGTATAATGAGCTATTTTTCCTGTTCCAGACCAAGTTTCACGAATACCCCTTATATAAGTTACAAACAAATGGTATTTTCCCTTATCATATACTACATGAGGCGCCCAAAATGTATTCGCACCTTGCTCAAAGGCCAGATCCAGCGCTCCCTTGTAAATCCATGTCTGTCCACCATCTTTACTCACTGCAACTCCTATGTCTGTTCCATAACACCAGCTCACCCCATGCAATGGCACATTGGCTCTTCTGTTTGTATAGAACATATACCATGCTTGTTCTTCATTATGATATATGACCATAGGGTCTGCTGCGCCATCATATACCGGATCACGAAATAACGGAGTCGGAGCTATCCTGCATTTATTGCTTTCCCCCTGACCGTACATAGTCACTGTTTGCAGAACAATGACCAATATTAACAAAAACTTATTTACGAGTGAGTTCATATCAACTAATTTAAGGAATTAAACAACAAAACAAAATTATTCCTTTCCGCCCATATACATTTCAATAATATTTGCAGCTACTTCAATTTTATTTGCCTTACGGCAATTTTGCCATCAATTACTTATTTATTCCTGAATAGTAATCTGATGACGACATTTTTAATCAAAAGATTCGAATTTATCATCATTTATTACTTTTTGGGGTCCCTGTATTTTTGATCAGGGTGCTTTTATGTAAGAAGAAAAATGTTCAAAATCAGGAACTCCAAATCTGTTTTTTATCCTCTAATTACCTGCTCTCCCCAATAGGAATCCTCACAAACTTCATCACCCCTTCACTATACTATTTAATAAATTATCAATCAATTAGTTAACAATGAATATTCACTCTTCACCAGCAATTTTCGAATAATACTTACATTTTCACATTTTTGTAAATAAAAACAACCATTCAAGGTTACACCTCTCAGTAGATTTTGAAAAAAGTAAGGCTTACTTTCAAAAAAGTAAGGTTTACTTTTTAAAAAGTAAGGTTTACTTTTTAAAAAGTAAGCTTTACTTTTTTGAGGTTGTATATATTTTTTATTTGAATAAAAATATTCCTATTAGACAGACAATTACCGTGAAGGAGATGGTGAAGAGGTTGTGAAGGATCATCTTCACCTCACATCCCTTATATACAAAGGAAGGTGAATAGGTGAAGGGGTTTTACGCATACTATTGTAGAGAGGTTATAGACCTTTCTATTCAAACAGAAACTAGATTACATCTTTAAAATAAGTCAAAAAAAGGGCTATCAATCACAACCACTATCAACTTGTCATATCAGACAAAAAATTTTTGTTTAAAAGCTCTATTATAATATACCATTTCCTATTTTATACCGGCGAATGATTTTTAAACATTTTTCTATATTGAGTAGGTGTATATCCTGTTGTCTTTAAAACTGTAAATTAAATCCTGCCAGATTGTTAAAGCCGCTATCATAAGCAATATGTGAAACAGGCAAATCCGTATATAACAATTGCTTTTTAGGATATATTGCATTTCCTACTGACTTCAGAATGCCAAGCATAGAGGGCTTTAAACCGCGTTCATCAGAACATTATGAATTAGGATGGAAACATTTTCTAGAGAACGGCTATGCAGAAGCATCCGTATTCTACAAGACCAGACATCATGTACTGGCCATTCGCCCTGAAATCTACCCTACAGATAATGAATGGAAACGTTATATCATGTCAGGTGAAGGTTCCAGCTATGGTATAAAAATATATTTCAACAATAAATGGAATCGTCTCTCTACCGAAATATCCTATGCTTACATCAGGAGTAAAGAATGGTTCAATGATCTACCGGAATTGGGAAAAAAGCCTTCACTTTATGACATACTCCATGCACTGGCGGCTGCATTGAGTCTTAAAGTCGGTAAATACTCTTCCGTATCGGTCGGAGGTATTATACATTCCGGAAAAATAAAAGAAATGGATGAGGATATGTATCTTTATCCAAAAGAACATTTTCGTCAGTTCAGAGAACCAGTCAAATACAGATTGGATGCCGGTTACGGATTTCAAAAAATATTCAAGAATTCAGAATTGGCCTTCAGAGCCGGATTATACAGCATTATCGGCAACCCATCAGCGGAAGAGATCCAAGACTATTATTTTATCCATTTTCAGCAAACATGCCTCCCATATTTTACAATCTGTATTAAATTCTAAAAAGGCCCCTACTCTATTGGTAACTAAATAACAGCTTTGAACATAAGCGTTTCCATCGTCACATAAATTTTATCCTTTACCAAGTAAAATCTTTCTCCGAGCATAATCAAAAGATTTATCTGAAATCTCATTTTTTTATATTATCTTTGAAATAAAAAAATCACGATAGACTTCTATGATCACATTGAAAGAACTATACCGCATCGGATACGGCCCGTCAAGCAGCCACACGATGGGACCACGTAAAGCAGCCATACTGTTTAAAGAAAAACATCCGGAAGCCAACCGGTTTGAAGTAACCCTGTACGGCAGCCTCGCCGCAACAGGCGTAGGTCACATGACAGATAAGGCCATTTTCAGCATATTGGATGAAAATAAGACCAATTTAATATGGAAGCCCAAAACCTTTCTTCCTTACCATCCGAATGGTATGAAATTCAAATCATTCAATATGGATGATGAATGTACCGGAGAATGGGTTGTCTACAGTATAGGCGGAGGAGCATTGGCTGAAGAAGGAGCAACTCCTATTAAATACGAAGATATATATCCATTAAATTCTGCTACGGATATTCTGTCCTGGTGTATGTCTACAGGGAAAAGTTATTGGGAATACGTAGAAGAATATGAAGGTAAGGAAATTTGGGATTACCTGTCCGAAGTCTGGGAAACCATGAAACAAGCCGTACACAACGGGCTGGAACATGAAGGTGTCCTTCCCGGACCACTTTGTCTGCGCAGAAAAGCCGCATCATATTACGTTCGGGCTGAAGGTTATCAACATTCCATGCGTACCCGCGGACTTATTTTTGCCTACGCACTGGCTGTCAGTGAAGAAAATGCAGGTGGTGGCATGATTGTAACGGCACCGACTTGTGGCTCGTGCGGTGTTCTGCCGGCAGTTCTGTATCATCTATATACATCACGCCAAATCAGCGACCAACGTATCATCAGAGCATTAGCTACAGCCGGTCTTTTCGGTAACATTGTCAAAACCAACGCATCTATTTCTGGAGCAGAAGTAGGTTGTCAGGGAGAGGTCGGAGTAGCTTGCGCCATGGCTGCTGCTGCCGCTTCACAACTGTTCGGTGGTACACCCGCACAAATTGAATATGCTGCAGAAATGGGACTTGAACATCATCTGGGACTCACATGTGATCCGGTATGCGGTCTGGTACAAATCCCTTGTATAGAACGCAATGCCTATGCTGCTGCACGTGCAATGGATGCCAATTCGTATGCCATGTTGACAGACGGTGTACATCAGGTTTCGTTCGACAAGGTCATTGAAGTCATGAAAAAAACGGGCCATGACCTGCCTTCTCTTTACAAAGAAACGGGAGAAGGAGGTCTGGCAGAAAATTACAAACGGATGTGGGATACCATGCACGGCAAATAATCAACAATTCTCGTGCGTCAACGTATCCAGCAATCCGGAACAGGCATCTTCCAGAATGTCCAGTACATTCTCAAAACCTGAAGCTCCACCATAATAAGGATCTGGAACGTAATCGACAACCTTCAGACAGCAATAATCTGTCATCCTGGCTATCTTACGTTCCTCATCCAAACCTGGTGCCAAAGACTTCAAACGCTCAATGTTCCTGTCATCCATACCCAAAATCATATCGAACTTAAAAAAATCATCATAACAGACCGGACGAGAAAGATGTGTAATATGATAGCCACGACGGGCGGCATGGGCTCTCATTCGTTCATCTGCCGGTTCACCTTCATGATAATTGATCAATCCGGCAGAATCCAATACATATTCAGATTCCAAACCGGCATCTTTTACTTTTTGACGCATAATCTCTTCTGCTGCACTTGAACGGCAAATATTGCCAAGGCAAACAAACAATATTTTTTTCATCACAATTCTTTTAAATAATGAATAACAAACATAGTCTTTTTTTTCCTGCTTTGATTATCATCATGTTCCTGTCTGCGCACTTGCAGGCACAAACAACTGCATTCAACAAAGACTCATTCGAAACACACTGGTTCATAGAAGCAGAGCAAAATCTCTATTCTATCCGATTTATGGATGATACATTGGAAATCACCGCTCCAAAAGGATTAACTCTTTGGCGGAAAGAAAAAATGAAAGGAGACCTGACCATCAGCTATTATGCCAGAGTGATGTCTGAAGGACAACCAAACGACCGACTGAGTGATCTGAACTGTTTTTGGAAAGCATCAGATCCGCATGCCAACCACATTCTCAGTCGTGCAGCATGGCGAAAAGGAATATTCACCCGCTACTACAGTCTGCAACTTTACTACTTAGGCTATGGTGGGAACCACAATACAACAACCCGATTCAGACGCTATGACGGAAACGAATCAGGTATCGACAATCCGTCAAAACGCCCGGCTGTCATCACTGAATATACGGATCCCTCTCATTTACTTCAAGCCAACAAATGGTACCATATCGTATTGCAATGTAAAGGTTCACGGATAAGATATTTTATAGATGACCAATGCATTGTTGATTACACAGACCCACAACCTCTGGAAGAAGGATGGTTCGGCTTCCGTACAACCTGGTCACGTACTCAAATTACCGGATTTACATATAATGAAGAGTAATACAGACTGCAATAAAAATCCATATTCTTTACATAATATCACAGAATTAATTCTTACTCGGCCGGTAAAATAGTCATAGACGCAGAACCTGAGCATTTACCATATAATGTACTGCTTGCAGGACTGCCTATTGATCCGATCAACCCTTCACCACCTGTTGATGCAGTTGGAATTGATGTGGGTGCTGTCGCTGAATAGTGATACTCAGCTGTAAAACTGATACTGGCATTTCCAGTAATATTTTGTGGTATTCTAAAGCTGATATTCGGATCTGATTTATCATTATCATATACAACCTGATAAGTTTTACTGAAAGTTGTATCCTGACATGCCACAGTCCAACTGTATTTGGCTTTAAACAATAAATTTCCTTGTGAACGTTGCACCGCTGTCACTGTTACCGAATCACCAGAATGCCAGGTCGTCGGTGTTACCCTAAAACCAGCAAATGCCGGCAATTCTGAAATATGCTTTTCTTCACAAGACACCAACCCCAAAGTCAGCAGAACCAATAACCCAAACGGCAAAATACTCTTTTTTACAATTGCTTTCATTTTTAGAAACACTTTAATTCTTTATACAAACGCTGGACAGGTAATCCCATCACATTAAAATATGATCCCGATAAAGCGGTAACACCCACAAAACCGATCCATTCCTGAATCCCATAAGCACCGGCTTTATCCATCGGATGATAATGAGATATATAATAGTCTATATCCTCTTCATCCAATTCGTCAAAAGTAACTTTACTTTCTACGGCAAATGTAACTGTTTTACCTGTTGTCATTATCGTCACACCAGTTATTACATCGTGCGTTTTACCCGACAACAGTCTAAGCATACGACCAGCCTCTATCTCATCGGCCGGCTTACCCAATACAGTCGTATCATCGACCCATACCACCGTATCTGCCGTAATGATCAAATCATGGTCTGACATCTGGCCGATATAGGCTTCAGCTTTCTTACGTGACAAATATCGAGGAATTTCACTACCTTTCAAATACGCCGGACAATTTTCGTCTATACCCGGTATTACCTTTACTTCGAATGGTATATCCAATCCGGCCAACAGTTCTTTTCTACGAGGTGAATTGCTCGCTAATATAATATTATACTGCTTCAGATTATCCAACATATAGCATCGCTTACATTAATAGACTTTATCTTACCAACCAAAAGCTTTCTCATCCTTCAACCATTTATGCTGAGCTTTCAATACCTGCTCGATAACATCGCGGCCACAACCATATCCTCCTTTCAGATGAGAAACATACAACGAAACGGTTTTAATCTCAGGAGCTGCATCAGAAGGACAACATGGACAACCACAACGCTGCATCACTTCATAATCAGGAATATCATCCCCCATATAAAGTACCTCTTCATCTGTCAACTGATATTTAGCAACAAAACTTTCATAAGTTTTGATCTTAACAGCACATTGCATATAAATGTCTGTCATACCCAATCCTTCATAACGCTTACGGACAGCCTCTGAATTCCCTCCGGTAATAATAGCAACATGCAATCCCATCTTGACTGCCAACTGTATTGCATAACCATCCTTAATATTTACCGTACGCATGGGGCCGCCATCAGGGTGCAGATTGATTGTTTCCGCACTTAATACACCGTCCACATCAAAAACGATTGCCTTTATCTTTTTCAAATCATAATTTATCATTCTGTTTTCCTCCTTTTTGCTGAGCCAGTTCATAAATACTACGACTCATACATTCATAAATCTCTTTCCATTGAGGATGCTGTTCCAACAACGCAGTCTGCTTGTCCATGACATTTCTGTCATAACGCAAAGCCGGCCCCGTCTGAGCTTCTGCAGGTTTCAATTGATGTATTTTACGTGCTGTTTCATCTGTCAAAGGCCACATCACATCAAATGGAATATTTCTGGCAGCCAGAATCTCTGCCGATAATGCGTAACAATGATTGACGAAATTACAAGCGAAGACAGCTGCTAAATGCAGTTGACGACGATCCTCAGTCGACACTTCATACACGCGATCGGACACAGACATGGCCAATTCCTTTACCTTCTGTAATTCTTCCTGACCGGACGCCTCAATGAAACAAGGTATCTCACAGAACTCAACATGTTGCGACTTCGAAAAAGTCTGCATGGGATAAAATACCCCATAATGGCAAGCCTTTGCAAAAACGCTAACCGGCATACTGCCTGCCGTATGCAAAAAAAGAGCTTTCTCCCGACCAGGTATCACTGACTCTGCCAACTGTTCCAGCACGGTATCTTTTACCGCAAAGATATAAACATCTGCATCATAAACGACCTGTTCCAAACTGTCTGTTGCATTACAATTCAACTGTGATGCCAAAGCGGTGGCTGAAACAATGGTTCTGCTATAAACCTGTAAGATTTCATGACCAGCTTCTTTCAAAGACAAGGCCAACCGGGTAGCCAGATTCCCGGCTCCAACAAATACGATTTTCATTCTTCGTCTGCCGTTTCAAAATCGTTAATATGCACTTTTTCCCATTGCAGTTTATCCTCATTAAACGGTTTGCGTTCCATACCCTTATGACCGACAGCAACAATGGAAAGAATACGTAAATGAGACGGAATATGCAACAGGTTGCGAACGATTTCTTCTGCCGGCTTACCATCTGCCATCGAACGGTTACGAATCTGAACCCAACAAGCTCCCAAGCCCAGATCTTCAGCCTGTAACAACATCATCGTCGTTGCAACTGAAGCATCTTCGATCCAAACATCACTAATCATCGGATCAGCCAGAACCACTACAGCCAGCGGGGCACCGGCAATAAGTTCCGCTCCCTTATCCTTACAACAGGAAAGTTGCTGCAATAAGCTTTTATCATCAACAACAACAAATTCCCATGCACGTGTTCCCTTGGAAGAAGGAGACATTAATGCCGCACGTAAAAGCGTTACCACCTCATCCTGCGATAATTCTTCCGGCGTGAACTTACGCATACTGCGACGTATCTTTATCAAATCACTAAACTTTTCCATATCCACAAAACTATTTTTAAAGCTGTTTTTCAGACTTGCAAATCTACATAAATTCAGCGGAAAAAACGAATATTTTTCTCAAGAATGATATAATATGGAGATTCTATCCTCCCAATCCTCCCAATCAAACAAAAACCTGCAAATAGAATTTATTCTAACGTTTAGAAAAATAAAAATAGAAACGACGTACAAAAAAATACTATCTTTGCGTTATTATAAGAAATCAAAGTTTTCAAATTAAAGTGTACAAACATTCATTCCATATCATACTAAGCCTGCTTATCCTTCTGTCCTTCTGCACAGAAGGTTTTGCACAAACCAAAGTAAAACTATCTGGTAAGGTCATTGACGAAGAACAGAATCCAGTCATATTTGCCATCGTAAGAGCTAAAGGACAGGTCGCTGGTACAACTACAGACTTGAACGGACGTTATAATCTGGAATTTGAAACTGCTGATACCGTCACAATCGTTTTCAGTCTGATCGGTTATGAAACCAAAGAAAAAGTTCTCTTCAAACCGAAAGGAGACCTTAGGTTAAACATAACCATGCAAACCCAAACCATCAATATTGGGGAAGTAACCGTCAAAGAAACCAGACGACAGATGAACACGACACAACAGCTTAATACAGAACATCTCAAACGTCTTCCTTCCACCACAGGAAATGCAGTAGAAGAACTGGTTGCAACCCAAGCTGGAGTCAGTACTCACAACGAACTGAGTTCGCAATACAATGTCCGTGGAGGTAGTTTCGACGAGAATAGCGTCTATATTAATGGTGTGGAAGTTTACCGTCCTCTTCTCATTACTTCCGGACAACAGGAAGGATTAAGTATCATCAATAGTGATATGGTCGAAAATATTAAATTTTCGGCTGGCGGATTTGAAGCCAAATACGGCGACAAAATGTCGTCTGTATTGGATATTACTTATAAAAAACCCAAAAAAGCAGAAGCTACAGTCTCAGCCAGCTTACTCGGAGCTAGTGCCTATATGGGATATGCCAAATCTCATTTCAGCATGAGTCACGGTATCCGCTACAAAACAAATCAATATATGTTGGGATCACTGGAAACAAAAGGAGAATACAGTCCAAGATTCCTTGACTACCAAACCTATCTGAGTTGGTCACCCAACAAACGATGGAGTCTTGATTTTATCGGAAACATATCTCAAAACAAATATGATTTTCTTCCTGCTGACCGCCAGACCAATTTTGGAACCATGCAGGATGTCAAATCATTCAAAGTGTATTTTGACGGTAAGGAACAGGATCTTTTCAGGACATTGTTCGGTACCCTCAGCCTCTCTCATCATTTCACAGACCGTACCAGTCTTTCTATTCTGGCCTCTGCCTTTGCCACAAAGGAGCAGGTAACCTACGATATTCAAGGACAATATTGGCTGGATGAAACAAATACGACCGAACAGTTGGGAGTCGGAACCTATATGGAACATGCCAGAAATTATCTGGACGCAAACGTCAAAAGCATGAAAGTATTGTTTTCCCATAAGCCTGATGGGCATGACATTCAGGCTGGACTGACATGGAAACACGAAATTATAGAAGAAAACACCAGAGAATGGGAAATGCGCGATTCTGCAGGATATTCTATCCCCCACACAGGCAACAGGCTGGACTTGATCTACAATCTGAAATCTATCAACAAGCTCAGTAGTGACCGTGTGGAATTGTTCGGACAAGACACCTGGCGGTTCACAAATAATGCCGGAATTTTTTCTTTCAATTACGGACTCCGTCTTAGTTTTTGGAGCTGGAACAAGGAGTGGCTGGCTAGCCCGCGTCTGGCTTTAGGTTATATCCCTGCTTTCAATGAAGATTTTACATTCCGTATTGCCACAGGATTATATTATCAGGCTCCATTCTATAAAGAATTGAGAGATACTGTTACAAAAAACGGTTCAACTTCCGTAATACTCAACAAACAAATCAAATCTCCCCGTTCTTTCCAAATTGTACTCGGAGGTGATTACAAGTTTAAATTGCTTAACAGACCATTTAAGTTTACCACTGAAGTTTACTATAAAGCATTGGCAAATCTCATACCTTACAACGTCAATAACGTCAAAATTGTCTATTACGGAGGTAATGTGGCTTCAGGATATACTACCGGAGTCGATTTCAAACTCTTTGGTGAATTCGTAGAGGGAACTGATTCATGGATCAGCTTAAGTTTGATGAAAGCAGAACAGAAAGTTAACAGAAAAAGTTTCCCCCAACCTACAGACCAACGCTACAATCTAAACTTTTTTTTCAGCGACTTTTTCCCGGGATCGACACGATGGAAAATGACGTTAAAGGCATGTATTGCAGATGGTCTTCCATTTGGTCCTCCCCACACCGGTTTGGAACGTATGGCATTCCGGGCACCAGCCTACAAACGTGTAGATATCGGGATGAGTTATCGTCTTCTGGACAATGAAGACGGACGTAATCAGAAAAAAATAATACGCTATCTGCGTAATATTTGGCTGGGTGTAGATTGTTTCAATCTGTTCGACATCAGCAATGTCAGTTCATATTACTGGGTGACAGATGTGACCAACCAACAATATGCTGTACCCAACTATTTGACTGGACGCCAGATTAATGCAAGAATTTTGATTGAACTTTAAACGAGCAATCTTATAAAATCTAAAAAAACAGAAGATTATTTCCTAATTAAACATAAACTGTGTATATTTGTCATGTTGCAGAAAGACCTGCAGCATATAAACAACCAAAATCAATCACATCATGAAAATTTCACATATTGAACATTTGGGTATAGCCGTTGAAAGCATTGAACAAGCATTACCCTACTTTGAAAATGTATTAGGACTGAAATGTTACAACATAGAAGAGGTAGCAGATCAGAAAGTAAAAACTGCTTTTCTTAAAGTAGGTGAAGTTAAACTTGAACTGTTAGAACCCACAAGTCCAGACAGTCCAATTGCCAAATTCTTGGAAAAAGGAGGACGCGGTGTGCATCATGTCGCATTTTGCATTGAAGATGGTGTTGCCAACGCATTGGCAGAATGTGATGAAAAAGGTATTCGCCTTATTGATAAAGCCCCTCGTCTTGGAGCCGAAAAACTTCAAATTGCATTCCTCCACCCCAAATCTACATGTGGCATTCTGACAGAACTTTGTGAACATTAATCAGGATAAAGTGATCCATCATCACATCTATCTTGCAATTTATATGGGACTCACCCCAATAACATCATTTCCGGCGGGACAGCTTCTTTAAAGAAGCATTCCGCTGGTTTGTTGTTTCATGACAAGTCCCACCAAACATGAAAAATTGATAAACTATGAGTGTCCAAACTGAAAAAATTAAAGAATTAGTTGAGCTTCGTGCCAAAGCCCGCATAGGCGGAGGCGAAAAAGCAATTGAAAAACAACATGCCAAAGGCAAATATACAGCCAGAGAACGTATTGATATGCTTCTCGATCCGGGAAGCTTTGAAGAAATGGATATGTTCAAGTTACACCGTTGTACTAACTTCGGCATGGAAAAAAAGCAATATCTTGGCGATGGTGTAGTAACAGGAAGTGGAACCATTGACGGACGACTTGTTTACGTTTTTGCACAAGATTTTACCGTAAATGGTGGTTCTTTATCTGAAACCATGGCAGAAAAGATTTGCAAAGTTATGGATCAGGCCATGAAAATGGGAGCACCTTGTATTGGATTAAACGACTCCGGCGGCGCACGTATCCAGGAAGGTATCAATGCACTTGGAGGATTCGCAGAAATATTCCAACGTAATATCATGGCATCTGGTGTCGTTCCACAAATTTCAGGAATATTTGGTCCTTGCGCCGGAGGAGCCGTTTACTCTCCCGCTCTCACCGATTTTACACTGATGATGGAAGGTACTTCTTACATGTTCCTTACCGGCCCGAAAGTCGTAAAGACAGTCACCGGGGAAGATGTCTCACAGGAAGATCTAGGTGGTGCAAGTGTTCACTCAACCAAATCAGGTGTTACCCATTTCACAGCACAGACAGAAGAAGAAGGACTTGCAACAATTCGTACTCTACTTAGCTATATTCCTCAAAATAATATGGAAGAAGCTCCCCGTAAAGAGTGTACTGATCCTATCGACCGCATGGAAGACAGCTTGAATGAAATCATTCCGGATAATCCGAACAAGGCCTACGACATGTACCAGGTAATCGGATCTATTGTTGATAATGGAGAATTTTTCGAGATTCAAAAAGACTATGCCCGTAATATCATCATCGGTTTCGCACGTTTCAATGGCCAAAGCGTAGGTATTGTTGCCAACCAACCGAATTGCTATGCCGGCGTACTGGATTGTAATGCCAGCAGAAAAGGTGCACGTTTCGTTAGATTCTGTGATGCATTTAATATTCCATTGGTTACTCTGGTTGACGTACCAGGCTTCTTACCCGGAACGGGACAGGAATACAATGCAGTCATTTTACATGGTGCCAAATTATTGTATGCCTATGGCGAGGCTACTGTCCCCAAAGTGACTGTTACCTTACGAAAAAGTTATGGCGGATCACATATTGTCATGAGTTGCAAACAACTGAGAGGAGATCTTAATTACGCATGGCCTTCGGCTGAAATCGCCGTAATGGGAGCAGAAGGAGCTGTAGCCGTACTCTATGCCAAAGATGCCAAAACTGCAGAAGATCCCAAAAGCTTCCTGGCCGAAAAAGAAGCGGAATATAACAAACTATTTACCAATCCTTATCAAGCAGCCAAATATGGCTACATTGATGATGTCATAGAACCTCGCAATACGCGTTTCCGTATCATACGCGCTCTAGCACAACTCAGAACCAAGTCACTGGCTAATCCGGCTAAGAAACATGGTAATATCCCATTATAAACCCATATTACGATTGCATTATGGAAAATAATAAAATCAATGGTGAAGTACTGGCTGCACTGACTCTGGCTATCTATGAATATCAGGGATATAACACCCATGTCATAGAAAGCGGTAAACTAACAGTAGAAACAGAACCTACGGAATGGAATTCCAAATTACGTACACAACGCCAGACACCGGAAGTTAAATTTTAAACAAACAATCATTCATGAAAGAATATAAATATAATATTAACGGCAATGACTATGAAGTAACCGTTGAAGGTATAGAAAACAATGTAGCAACCGTGATAGTCAATGGTATCACCTACAGTGTCAAATTGCCGGAAGAAAAAAAACCGAGCTTACATCCTGTAGTAGTAAAGCCTGCTGGTGTTCCAGCACCTGTTACTCCTAAGAAATACAGCGTAAAAGCGCCTCTTCCTGGAGTTATACTTGACGTAACAGTCAAAGTGGGCGACGAAATCAAGCGTGGCGATACGGTTGCAATACTCGATGCCATGAAAATGGAAAACAACATCACATCCGATCGTGCCGGTAAGATTGAAAAAATCTGCGTCACACCAGGGGAATCAGTAATGGAAGGAACCGATCTTATCATTTTTGAATAAAATAACAGAATCATACACGATATCAAGATCTATGACAGGAAGAGAATATGAACATTTCTCTTCCTTTTTTAAAAGGATCAAAGACAATCGTTTATTTCAATTGATCATATCAATATGATCAACATATTATAAAAGATCCCTCTATATCTTAGACATAAAGGGATCTTCATTATAATTATAAATATTCAATCACTATTATTTGACAACCTTATTCGTTTCCGTATCTGGAAAAACGACTGTTGGCTGAAAACTCTTCGCTTCTTCAAAATCCATCATAGCATACGAAATGATGATACAGATGTCACCTACTTGCACTTTTCTGGCAGCTGCACCATTAAGACAGATACACCCTGAACCTCGCTCTCCTTTAATAATATATGTTTCGAAGCGTTCTCCATTATTGTTGTTTACGATTTGTACTTTTTCACCTGCTATCATATTAGCAGCGTCCATAAGGTCTTCATCAATGGTAATGCTGCCCATGTAATTCAGATTAGCCTCTGTCACACGTACGCAATGCAACTTTGATTTCAACACTTGAATCATCATAACGTTTATTTTTTTATTAATGATATTGAAGATGTTATCCTTTATACTTGATATGATCTATCAAACGGATAGGCTGATCACCGCAGTATACAGTAATACAACCCACAATATAATCTGAATCAGACCATTTTTGAACGGACTGCAAAGTCAGGCCGTCCACTATTTCATAATATTGTACCTCTAATCCTACTATGGCATTAATAGAGTCAATTACATATTTACGAGTTTCCTCCAACGTATGATTCGTTGCAAAATTCTTACTTTTGAACAATATCTTTGAGATATTGGCTGCAATCTGACGCTCATTCTCTGAAAGGAGCGTATTACGACTGCTCATAGCCAAACCGCTTTCCTCACGCACTACAGGACAAGGTACTATTTCAACTCTGAATTTCAAATCCTTTACCATTGCGCGAATCACAGCTATCTGTTGGAAATCCTTTTCCCCGAAATAAGCACGGTCAGGATCTACTATAGCAAATAGTTTACTTACAATTTGGCATACACCATTAAAATGACCTGGACGAAAAGCCCCTTCCATCACTGTATCTATAGGAGGATAACTAAACTGACGATTGTCGGGTTCCGGATACATTTCCTCCACAGACGGAGCAAACACATAAGTTACACCCAAAGATTCCAATAAAGCACAATCCGCTTCCAACGTACGGGGATACTTCTCCAAATCAGTCTTGTCATTAAACTGAGTAGGATTCAGAAAAACGCTGACGACTGTCACATCATTTTCCTCTACACAACGTCGCACCAAAGAGGCATGTCCATTATGCAAAGCTCCCATGGTAGGTACAAGTCCAACCTTTTTTCCGTCTTTACGAACTGCATACAACGCATTTTTCAATGCATCAATAGTCTGAACTAATTCCATTTACAGTAAATATTAAAGTCCAAATTCCTAAAAAACTTTGCAAAATAACACATAAAATACCACATAACAAAGACATTAGGAGAAAAATAAGTGAAATTAATGTAAAAGAGCCATTCAAAATGGTTGAAAATACAATTAAACCAAGTTTTTTTCGTATATTTGCCTATGCAAAACGAAAATAGAACAAATGAAGGCAAATAAAATTTTATTCATTACCCAAGAAATGACCCCGTACGTAGAGGATTCAGAAATTGCGTCATTGGGCCGGAAACTACCACAAGCCATACAAGAAAAAGGACGTGAAATCAGAACATTTATGCCCAAATGGGGCCATATCAACGAACGGAGAAACCAACTTCATGAAGTAATCCGTCTGTCGGGAATGAATCTGATTATCGATGATACGGATCATCCACTTATTATAAAGGTGGCCTCCATTCCTTCTGCCCGCATGCAGGTATATTTCATCGACAATGATGATTATTTCACCAAACGAATGATGGCCACTGATGAAAACGGAGAAGAATATACCGACAATGGTGAAAGAGCTATTTTTTATGCAAGGGGTGTATTGGAAACCGTCAAAAAGCTCCGGTGGGTACCAGACGTTATTCACTGTCAAGGTTGGATGTCAGCTCTTGTTCCTTTATATATAAAAACAGCTTATAGTGAAGAACCTTCATTCAGAGACAGCAAGGTTATCTATTCTGTTTTTGGTGACGAACTTCAGCATCCAATGGGTGAAAATTTCGGCAAATGTCTTGAGTTCAAAACGGCAAAAAGTGATGTTCTGAAAAATTTTAGTCCGGAATGTACATTCGAGGAACTGCATAAACTGGCAATAGATTTCTCTGACGGATTTATTGTATCCAGCCCAACAGCCAACAAAAATCTTAAAACATACGCTACAGAAAAAAATATTCCAGTTCTCGATGCCGCAGAAGGCATTGATGCGGATGCTTACATTGACTTTTTCGATAAAGCATGGAGCGCCGGTAAAGAGGAATAATAACATTAGCACATTAACAAAAAAAATGAAAAAAATATTATTAGGAAGTTCTTTACTGGCTTTATGTTTGTGTGCCTGTGATGATAATACAGAATCAATTGGTATATATACAGATGAAGACAACATTGAGTCTACATCATCTGTCTTTGAAGCACAAACACGCTCAATTGCAGTAGATTCTGTTCTAAGCCGGACTACAACTTGTTATTTGGGTAGAGTTACCGATCCGGAAACCAACACTCAAATTAAGGCCGAATTTCTGGCTCAATTCAATACGCTGGAAAATTACGAGTTTCCTGATTATGATCTTCTTTATAAAAACGATCAAGGTGAAATTGAAGCGGATTCTATTGAAATAAGGCTTTTCTACAAAAGTTTTTATGGAGATGAGAACAACCCCATGAAACTTGAAGTATATGAACTCGATACAGCTAATGTTATCAGAGAAGATACTTCATATTATAGTAATGCAGATCTGACTTCATTCATTAATCCACACAGACAAAGTCCTATAGCTCAAAAAGTATTTACAGCCAGAGACTTTACACTTGATGATGAAACTATTGAGAGCGACAGTTACACTCCTAATATCAGAATAGTTCTGCCAAAGGAATACGGTACGTTCATCATGAAGAAATACTTTGAAAATAAAAATTTCTTCAAGAATTCTTATAATTTCATCAGACATGTCTGTCCCGGATTTTATTTTAAACTTACTGATGGAAATGAAACCATGCTTAATGTTTATGTCGGAACGATCAATCTGTTTTTCAGATATAAAGATTTAGCGCAGGATACGACATACGTAGGTATGACACGTTTTGCTGCAACCCCGGAAGTACTTCAGAATACTACTTTCGAAACAGATGACATGCATGCATTAGCAGAATCAAACAAAGATTGGACCTACCTAAAAACGCCAGCAGGCATTTTTACAGAGATCACTTTGCCTATAGATGAGATCTATACAGAGCATACAAATGACAGTATCAGTCAGACTCAGATCTCATTAACCAGATATAATGCAACAAGTCCTAATAGCCTGGATATTCCACAAGCTCTCCTGATGGTAAGGAAAGACAATATGTACAGTTTCTTTGAAAACAATGAACTACCAGACAACAAGACTTCATATGTAACTTCTTTCAGTTCATCATACAATACGTACACTTTCTCCAATATAGGAAATCTGATTGCTTATTGTAGAAAAGAAAGAAATGAAAAAGCTGCAGAAGCTCACTTGACTCCAGAAGAATGGAGCCTCTTATACCCCAATTGGAATAAGGTTGTTGTTATTCCCGTAGCTGTCACGACAGACGACAATAACAATATTTTAAGCGTTACAAACGATATGGGACTCAATAGTGTCAGACTGGTTGGAGGTAAAAACAATCCAATCAAATTACAAGTGATCTACAGTTCATTCAACAAGAAATAAATAAAAACAACTTAAAAAACAGCAGGAAGGTGATTTTTATCATCTTCCTGCTGTTTTTTATTATCGCCGCATATTATCATTTATTCAAATTTACCTGAATTACTTCTCAATCTCATAAGGACTTTTACTACCAGCAAAACATAAAAAGTATCCATAAAAGATACGAAAAACAATATGAAAAAACTCCGACTGGTACTACTTAATAAACCAATCGGAGCATTAACTTTAGATGCTTAAATTAGAAATTAAAACTTATAATAAAAATTATTGCTTTTTAGATTTACGCGTTGTTTTCTTTTCTGATGTAGGTTGATCTTCGGAAGGAGTCAATTTCTTCAATCTGGTATTCAAACGTGCTATTTCTTTATCCTTCACCTCTAACTCTTCTCCAAGGTTCTTGATAGTTGTTAACAAAGCATTTAATTCTTCATTGTCAATATCACTCGGATACATATTATTCACACGATTGATAAAATCACCGAGAATATTCATATAATTGGTAAAAGCATCGTAAGGAGAATCATAAATACCACGATACATATTCCAGCTACTCGGCTTTGTCGTCATAAAGCGGAAGTTATTGCTAGCCTGCAGATAATCCCAATCCTGCTTGATACGGCGGTCATTACAAATTCTTACACGATCTGCAACACTATACAACTTATTGAAAGCCTCCCTTTGCATACCATTACCTAACCAACAACTGATATCACGTTCCTCATCAACCCATGATAACGGATAAGGCACTTCCAAACTATCAACAGAAGGATAATTAGCTATTACTTCTGATGGCGTAGAGAAAGAAATGCCTCGCTCACGTGCACAAGCCGGCAAGGCTTTCAAGAACTCCAATATATTAGAAGATAGAGGCTGGAACATACCAAGTGCGCATAATTCCATGAAAATATTAATCACCTGCTCCTCTTCCGGCATAGATGCAATCCAATTCATATAAGTATCAGCAAACAACGGATACTCACTCCAAGATGAATTGTTAAAACGAAGAGATATATCATCAGACAATTTATAGTCACGCAATAATAATTTCAAGTCGTGATTCTGAGCGCAATGATATACATAATGAGGACTCTTCCATCCCAATATATGACGTGCTCCTTCTGTAAGCACACCTTTAAATCCCATAGAGGCTACTACGCCACCTATATCGTCTGAATATATTAAGGATGAATTTCTGAATACCTTAGGCTCCTGACCAAAAAGTTCTTTGATCTTACGTGACATACGAAGTGTTTCTTCTTTGAAAGACTCTTCATTTGCCAATGATGACAAACCATGTGAATAAGGTTCAGCCAAGAATTCCACACAGCCTGTTTCATTTAATTCCTGCAGCAGTTCAATGACATTCGGAGCATGATTTTCAAGTTGCTCAACCGCACAACCCGACATGGAAATAGCCACTTTAAAAAAGCCAGGATTCTCATGAGCCATCTGTATTAAAGCCTGCAAAGATGGTATATATGATCTTTCTGCAGTTTCCGTTATACTACGCTCATTTTCATAATCATCATAATAGTAATGATCTGTGCCAATATCAAAGAAACGATAACGCTTCAAATGGATATTCTGATGGATCTCAAAATAAAGACAAATCGTTTTCATATTTATTCTAATTCTTATTTTTAATATTTACATTTCTGAATCGTTTCATCGTAAAGCTTACGAATACGTTGCCCTACTTTTTCCCATGTAATACCGTCAACTTCCTTCTTACCTTCAACCTGCAAATATTCATGCAAACCCGGATAAGTACACAAGGCATACATGGCATCTGCCATCGCATCTATATCCCAATAATCAATTTTTATACATTTATCCAGGATTTCTGCACATCCGGACTGTTTACTGATAATTGACGGCACACCACTCTGCATCGCTTCCAACGGCGAAATACCAAAAGGTTCTGATACGGAAGGCATAACATACACATCACTGTCACGGAAACATTCAAAAACCTGTTTACCCTTCATAAATCCAGGGAAATGGCAACGGTCAGCAATTCCGTATGCTGCAGCCATTTCTATCATTGCTGACATCATGTCACCACTACCAGCGAAGCAAAATCTCACATTATGTGTACGATCCAGCACCCGCTTAGCAGCTTCTATAAAATACTCTGGGCCTTTCTGCATGGTAATACGTCCCAGGAATGTCACTACTTTCTCTTTCCGTTCGCTACTTGGTTTACGTTGATCAACTATAGCCTGAAGCTCAGGAGCCAAAGGATAAACCGCATTATGCATTGCAAAACATTTTGCCGGATCCTGATGATAGTGATTAATGACAGTCTGCCGGGTCAATTCACTTACACACATGATGCAATCAGCATAATCCATTCCATTCTTTTCTATGCCATAAACCGTAGGATTGACATTACCTCTACTCCGGTCAAAATCAGTTGCGTGAACGTGAATGACCAATGGTTTTCCACTTACCTGCTTGGCATGAATTCCTGCAGGATAAGTCAACCAATCATGAGCATGTATGATATCAAACTGTTGCTGGCGTGCAACCACACCTGCCACTATTGAATAATTATTAATCTCCTCATGTAAGTTATCAGGATAACGGCCTGAAAATTCCATACATCCAAGATCATTGACGTACATGTAAGAAAAATCTGCATAAATATGATCACGCAAATCATAGTATAACTGCGGATCCATATAGCTGCCTACCCTGCTTTGAACATAATTCCAATCAACATCACGCCATACTATAGGTACGCTATTCATACCTATTATTTTCATAAAACTCTGATCCTCGTCACCCCAAGGTTTTGGTATACAAAATGTAATATCCATATCCGGCTGAAGAGACAATCCCTTCGTTAGACCATAACTAGCTGTTCCGAGTCCTCCTAAAATATGAGGAGGGAACTCCCATCCAAACATTAATACTTTCATAACTTTCCCTCCGCTATTCCATATTATAGTTATCCAAGATCTTTACTACTCGCAAAATTTCACCTACGTTCATTGCAAATGAAATAGCCCCTCGGGCATTAAATGGAGGATTTCCATCGAAAAGTTCAGGTATAGTTCCCACACAATGCGAGAACATCTCTTCTTCAAAGCCTACCAACAAACGCTCCACAAAACTTATACGACTCCGCTTATAAAGACGCATACAAGCTTCCATATAAAAGCCTCCCAGCCACGGCCAAGCAGTACCCTGATGATAAGCATAATCACGCTGGATCTGCGGTCCTACATACATCGGATTATATCCGCCGCTCTTGGGACTAAGAGAACGCAATCCTTTCGGAGTAAGCAATTCCTTTGTGCAAATATCAAATACTTTTTTCTTTTCCGGTAAATCTAATGGAGAATATTCTAAAGATACAGCAAAGATCATGTTAGGACGAACGCTCCAATCTTGTGTATCATTTGTTTCATCCACATAATCATACAGATAACCATATTGATTCAGGAACACCTGCTTAAATGAGACTCTAACTTTTTCAGCTAATGCAGCAAATTCATCTGCTTCATTAAGCCTTTCCATCTTACGGCATATCTCTTCACTAAATCTCAGTGCATTATACCACAATGCATTAAACTCTACAATATAACCACTTCTCGGCACGATAGGTCTTCCATTTGCAGTAGAGTTCATCCATGTAACAGCCTTATCCTTACCTTTTGAATGCAACAAGCCATTTTCTTTCATTTTCAGATTAGGATGCGAACTACCCTTAATATAATAAACTATATCTTTCAACAGTTTACCATATTTTTCTATACACTTATGGAAAGAAACGATATTAGCATACTGCTGCATACACCAGATAGCCCAAAGCAATACATCTGGCTGCTCCATCTCATGAATTTTCACAGTTAAAGGTTTATTCTCCATAAATTCACGGATAGCTTTCTCAGCAGTAACCATACATTGCTCAAAATGTTCCACCTCATCATTGGGCAAGGTCAGACCAGGCAATGCTATAAACATATCTCTTGCACGACATTTGAACCATGGATACCCTGCTAAAATATAGTTTTCGTTATCAACATGATAATAGAACTGATGTGCCGAATTAACCAGACAATGATAGAAATTATCACGAGGCGTTCTAATACCCACCTCGAAATCAGCGATTTGCTTCAACTGACTTGTCTTAATTTCCGAAAGTCCGGCAGAAAAGACTACACTCTCACCTTTCTTTATGGTAAATTCGAAATAGCCGGGTACATACAAATCTTCAGTAAAAGCATAACCTCTTTCAAGTTCCTTGGGATATTCAACTCCCCGATACCAATCCGGTTGGAAAATGAAGTCATTCTTTTTGTTCAATTGCATGTAAAGGTCCGGGTAGCCCTCATACATTCTTGTTTTGATACCATTATTTATTGGTTGATAATCACGGCTAGCTCCGGCATTTTCGTGTGTATATTCCCTAACGCTACGGAATGCCAGAAATGGTCTTAACCTCAAAATAGTTTCGGAATGTGCATCCAAAAGCGTATAACGGATTATGATTCTGTTTTCATAATGTTGAAATACTTTCTCTTTCTTGAGCAACACTCCGCCTACCCGATAGATTGTAGTCGGCACTTTGTCACAATTGAATTCACGAATGTACTTGTGCCCCAATGGACTGAAATTATTGCCTTGGTATTTATGCAATCCCAGATTAAATTCAGCACCATGCTGAACTACTGTTTCATCCAATGAAGATAATAATACATAGTTTTCATCATTCAAATCTGGAATAGGAACAACCAATAAACCATGGTATTTTCTTGTATTACAATCTACTATTGTAGAACAAGAATAAGCTCCTGAACGATTTGAACGTAAAATCTCTTTTGGCAAAGATTCCTCCAGATTCGTCATCAGAGTCTTATCAAACTGTATATAACTCATAGTTTAGAATTTATTATAAGGTTTCTAATTTCTAAATTTTGTTCATCTATAAATCACCCCAAAAATAATAAATCTTACACAAAAAGAAAAGCTAATTCATAATTTATTTTAATAAAATCATAAAAACATGCCATAAAATATATTTTTTGAATCTGATTACTTTTTCAATTAATACAATTGTATTAATTTTGTGCTCTTGAACATAATTATGCAGCAGATTTTTAGGTTATGGTAAAAAAAGACATCAGTGAAGAAGAAATCTTAGCGAAGATTTCTGATTTATACAATCCGTTAAATGAAGTACAGAAAGAATATCTTATAAAAAATTTAACGGTGCAGACTTACAAAAAAAATGAGCCTATTTACAGTGAAGGAGAATATCCTACACAATTAATGTGCCTGTTGTCTGGAAAGGTTAAGATATTCAAGAACGGCGTCGGAAATCGTAATCAGATTATCCGCGTAATCAAACCCGTGGAATATTTCGCCTACCGGGCCTATTTTGCCAACCAGGCTTATGTCACAGCAGCTGCTGCATTTGAAACTTCCGTAATTGGGCTTATTCCCATGACTACCATTACAGATTTAATAAAAGAAAACAATGATTTGGCATGGTTCTTTATCAGACAATTGTCAATCGATTTAGGTATTGCTGATGAAAGGACAGTCAACCTCACCCAGAAACATATACGCGGAAGATTGGCTGAATCCATACTTTTCCTTAAAGAAAGTTATGGATTGGAGGAAGACAAATGTACACTAAGCATTTATCTGTCACGCGAAGATTTGGCTAACCTTTCCAACATGACAACATCAAATGCCATCAGAACACTGTCTAATTTTGCCACAGAAAAAATAATTGCTATTGACGGTAGAAAAATTAAAATTATTGATGAAGATAAATTAAAAAAAATCTCCAAAATCGGTTAGCCCAGCACTTAACTTGTGTCATTACAACACAAAAAATAATTCTAAACAACTATTCAAAATAACAATATAAAAAAACCACAGCAAAAACTCCAATACAGAGATATGCTGTGGCTATTTTTTATCAATTTAATGAACCTTTATCAAACAATCAACTTTTATCTTCATTTTACAAAATGGAGATATCAGGATGGTATGATAAAATTCAACCATTCAGGATGAATACCAACTTCCATAGGAGTGGTTGCCTCTGGCCATACCGCTCCATCCAAACTAACCGTAGCCTTGCCATGATTAAAGAAGTTGACTCTTCTGGTTCTGTAAGACTTTACGGCTTTATGATTCAAGAAACGTCCGGAATAAAGCATCCACAAACATTCCATCATTTGCGCCATCTCCGGCCGTTCCACTACTGAAACATCCAGAAGTCCATTATAGGGTACGCCACTTGGTGTCTGTCCATATCCACGAGCACTACCTATACAGACTGTCATCACACTCCGATTGATTTCATCCTGATTGACTTTAAAATGCATTTTATGTTCCATTCGTTGAAACAGCAACAAAAACATTGAAGCTAAATGGGACATCGTCAATGCTCCCCAGAAACGACGGGTTTTATGCTTAATATTCATTATATCAGCAACCAATCCAACATTAACACAATTCAGGAAATAACGTACATACTGTTTGCCCTGCACCTCAGTCAAGCAATATCCTACATCAACCTTACGGATACGCCGGGCAATCAACCAGTCAATAGTCTGCTTGTAATTATCTTCTTCAATACCCCAGAAATGGGCAAAATCATTTCCCCAACCATTTGGAATCACTCCTATAGCAACCCGTTGTCTCACCTCGTCTCCTAACGCAAGAATGCCATTCAAAGCTCTGTTAAGTGCAGCATCTCCTCCCACTATGACAATAGTAGAATATCCATTACCAGCCAACATAACAGCCAGTCTTTCTACAGAATGACTGGATTCACTCTGCACAAAATCATAAGCCACTTTTTTTTCCGTCAAATAAGCACATATTTCTTCCCATTGCTTATGAATTTGACTTGTTCCTTCTTTGGGACAATAAATAATCCCCCATCTTGCAGCTTCAACAGACATAATTATTTCATTTTAATTAGATTAAAATCAATCGGCTTCAAATCTCACATTACTTTGACAAACGTTGCATAATCGTCTTCAATTTTTCTTCCATAGACCATTTCTCCGGCAACCAATATATAGGTATTCCGCGCTTTTCCATTCCCCTAAACCAAGTCATTTGCCTTTTGGCAAACTGATGTATGGCAATCTCCAGTTTCCTGAACATATCATCATAACTGAGTTCACCAATTATATATTGAGTAAGGAACTTATACTCAAGACCATAATAAATCAAATCATCAGCCGGAATACCCTCTGCCAGCAAACCACGTATTTCATCCAGCATACCATCTTCCAAACGTTGCTTTAATCTGCGTGTAATTCGCTCTCTTCTTGTATCCCTATCTACATCAATTCCTACCACCAAAGCATTCAACTTAGGAAAAGGACGTTCTTCCACCTGATGCGTACGTTTATATTCCTCTATTTCAATAGCTCTTATTGCCCTTTTGGTAGTATCCAGATCCGTCACATTATGTAAATTCTTATAACTGCTTAGAATTTCCGCCAATTCTTGCAATGTTTTATCAGATAACTGCTCACGCAAAGCTTTGTTCTCCGGCACCGGTATCAAATTGAAACCCTTAAGTATGGCCTCCACATACATTCCGGTTCCACCGCACAAAACAGGCAATAGCTCTCTAGATTTCATATCTTCGTAGACTTTCATGAAATCTTGCTGGTATTCAAATACATTATATTTGGTTCCAGGTTCTACAATATCAATCAAATGGTATGGAATATAGCGGTCCCCCTCTACATGATAGTCAGACAAGTCTTTTCCTGTCCCCAGATCCATTCTTCGATAAACCTGACGACTATCTGCACTGATTATTTCAGTATCCAACTCCTTTGCCAGTGCAACAGCCAAACTTGTCTTACCCGAAGCAGTCGGCCCTACCACCGCTATCAAATCATATTTCATCAGCAATAACTATTTATAGAAACTGCAAACATAATAAAAAAAATGGAAAATATAACCAGTTAACTGAAAGAACGACAGAAAAAGATCTATCTTTAGGCTGCAAAAACAAAAAAGGCCACCAATAAGGTGGCCTTAAATACTTTGTACAGTTGAATTAACCGTTAACCTTCTTCATGTGAGCGATCAATTCCAATACTTTGTTAGAGTAACCGATTTCATTGTCATACCAAGAAACGACCTTAACGAAAGTATCAGTCAAAGCGATACCAGCCTTAGCATCGAAGATTGAAGTACGAGTATCACCCAAGAAGTCAGATGAAACAACTGCATCTTCAGTATAACCAAGTACACCCTTCAATTCGCCTTCTGAAGCAGCCTTCATAGCAGCGCAGATCTCTTCGTACTTAGCCGGCTTAGCCAAGTTAACTGTCAAGTCAACTACAGATACATCCAAAGTAGGAACACGCATTGACATACCGGTCAACTTACCGTTCAATTCAGGAATAACCTTACCTACAGCCTTAGCAGCGCCAGTTGAAGACGGGATAATGTTGCCAGAAGCAGCACGACCACCACGCCAATCCTTCATTGAAGGACCGTCAACAGTCTTCTGAGTAGCAGTAGTTGAGTGAACTGTAGTCATCAAACCGTCAGTGATTCCCCAATTGTCGTTCAAAACCTTAGCGATAGGAGCCAAACAGTTAGTAGTACAAGAAGCGTTAGAAACGAACTGAGTACCCTTAACGTATTTGTCGAAGTTTACGCCACATACGAACATAGGAGTAGCATCCTTAGAAGGAGCTGACATCACTACGTACTTAGCACCAGCATCGATGTGAGCCTGAGCCTTCTCCTGAGTCAGGAACAAACCAGTAGACTCAACAACGTATTCAGCTTCAACTTCGTTCCACTTCAAATCAGCAGGATTACGCTCTGCAGTTACACGGATTTCCTTACCGTTTACAATCAACTTGCTGTTTTCTACATCAGCTTCGATTGTACCTTCGAAAGCACCGTGCATAGTATCATACTTCAGCATGTAAGCCAAGTAATCTACCGGACACAAGTCGTTAATACCTACAATCTGAATGTCGTCTCTGTTCTGAGCGGCACGGAATACGAAACGGCCGATACGACCGAAACCATTAATACCTACTTTAATCATTTTACTTAATCTTTAAAATTAAAGGTTGAAATATAAGTTATTAAACTCAATTCTCTATAATCTGTGCACTCTGAGGAGTGAATAAAACTTCTTTCCTTAGCGCACTGCAAATTTACAAAAATCTTTCGATATATGCTATTTTATGGCAAAAAAACATTCTTATTTTAAAAGTTTTTTTCATTGGGTCGAACTATGTCAAAAGCATGACACCATATTTCTCCAAAAGTTCTGTCAAAAAGAACGAAAGTACAATATTGATGTTTCCGACTGGAGAATCAGATTCTTTCCATCTGCCTTGACGACTTCAAGAACAGCATCTGTAGAAGGAATGCCATATTGAACCAATTGATTCTCCGTAGCCAGCTTATCCTCATCATATCTGACTCTAAAATCGGAAACTCTCACTGTATTTTCTTCTTCATTATAGACAAAACGCCCTATATAATCACCATATTTATTATCCCCTCGATCCTTTAGTTCAATTACCCACAACTGAATAGCCCAATACAAGCGATGACAGTCTATAGTCTCACCTGTTGCACGATCCTCTATATGCATCAACTGCCACTGTCCGTCAAGATTACCATTTATGGGCGCCTTACCTGTACATGAGCTCCATCCTATCAGACAGAAAAGTCCGATAACCAGACTAAAGACCTTTATTCTCATTTGATCCATATTCCTTCTTTTTTTATTGTTATCATTCCTCCTACACTGTTACCCAGATAATCGCCCTGATCCCAGCCAAGAGCAGCAGAAAACGTCCAACCACGAATGGCCTGAGGTGTATAGGTAACTTCATAAAGAGAATTAAACTGGCGGGCGATCTCATCAAGAGGCTGGTCATAGGTACCCCAATGACGCGTAAACGAAGCCATCACCCTATATCCCCATTCCGTAGATGGCTGTCCACTAAACGCCACATGATGTGCCCTAGCCCTGTTACTTCTAAACTTCAAACTGCCATCCTTGTTATATATCGGACCATACAATAAAGGATTACCCATAGCCATTCCCCAATGTTGCCAACTCAAATAGTAATAGTTGTTATAGTAATCATCTCTGGCACTGACCTGATACTCAGGAAATGCTCCAGCATAACCATCATATAAGATCGGACCGGTCTGGTCTTTAGTAGCCAATCCTTCCCATAACAAAGTTTTAATCCATCTGTTTTCAGGAAATGTAACTTCCAAACCAAGATGTCCGTCTTTCCAACGCCCATACTCAAAAAACATTTGAGAATGATCATCAAAAAGATGCTCATAATACATTCTGAACTTCCAGTCCTTCAGATAATAAGTTAAGGCACAATTCCAACTGCCAACATGATTTCCGTATACATTGACCTGATCACCTCTTGGAGTATCACTTCCTCCGCTTGAAGGAATAAATACTTTTAAATAATCTTTCAAACCATCCGGCATATCCACATCCATCACATACTGCCCATTTTTAAATACATACTTTTCTCCTCCAAATTGAGCAGACATCAACATGCCGATTTCTGCTTCCAACGGAAATACAGATTTATTTCCGAAACGCAGCATCAGTTCCTTACTGTGATAGAGTATATTATCAAGATAAGGCTGATGATATGGGGAGGCGAAATCACGCTGCCAACGATCATCCGTAAACCGACCATAAGCCACATATCCCTTGAAGGCAAACCAGCCTTTACAACCGGGGACATCCAAATATTCGGGAATTTCTGCACGAACTTGTGGAACGGGACGGGCATTATTACCTTCTACCATACCTCCACTGGTCAGATCAGCGATTTTACCCAACGGTTCCCGTTCTTTACTACCTATGCTCAAATTCAGGAAACGCCATCCTACATCCACGTAAGCCTGCTGGACCACAAAATTAGATGTTTGATTCACTGCACCGGCCAAATCCAATCCGGCCGCCACATGCCATCCGCGTCTGAACGTCTTACGGTAATCAGCGCCTGCCCGCAAATAGGCATTGGGGGATTCTACACCAGACAGTCCGTTCCGGTTGGCTGTCAGCCAAAGAGGCACATAATCACCAGTTCCGGCTGTTATGCCTGTTTCCACACGATAATGCAACAAAGTATCCTGGGCTTTCAACAAAACCACAGACAATAGGGCAATCACCAGTGTACCTGCTTTTTTTACCATAACTGTTTTTCTATAATTTAGTATTCCAATAAAAAATCCCTCAAAGTCTGAATGCCACCTGTTACTCGATCCTTATTCAATATCTGCAACAAGTCACATACATTCTTTCAGGGATTCTTCTTTTAGAGTGAAAACAAACTGATTATTCCCACTCAATAGTTGAAGGTGGTTTTGAAGAGATATCATAGCATACGCGATTGACTCCCTTCACCTTATTGATAATATCATTACTTACCTTTGCCATAAATTCATAAGGCAGATGAGCCCAGTCTGCAGTCATGGCATCCGTACTGGTTACTGCACGCAAAGCTACTGCACGCTCATAAGTACGTTCGTCTCCCATGACACCCACACTCTTGATCGGCAACAATATCACACCAGCCTGCCATACCTGATCATACAATCCCCAGTCACGAAGTCCCTGAATAAAGATATCATCTGCATCCTGAAGAATACGTACTTTTTCCGGAGTTATATCACCCAAGATACGCACTGCAAGTCCAGGTCCCGGGAACGGATGGCGGGTAATCAAATGTTCCGGCATACCCATTTGGCGACCGACACGACGGACTTCATCCTTAAACAGCCATTTAAGAGGTTCGCACAGCTGCAAATTCATTTCCTCCGGCAGTCCTCCTACATTATGATGACTTTTTATCGTCTTACCGGTAATATTCAGACTTTCGATACGGTCCGGATAGATTGTACCCTGCGCCAACCATTTGGCATCAGTGATCTTACGAGCCTCAGCATCGAACACTTCAACGAAATCACGGCCAATAATCTTACGTTTCTGCTCAGGATCAGTCACTCCTTCAAGATCCTTGAAGAATTTCTCGCTTGCATCAACGCCAATCACATTAAGTCCCAAACACTCGTAATCATGCAACACATTCTTGAATTCATTCTTACGCAGCATGCCGTGATCCACAAAGATACAGGTCAGGTTCTTTCCAATTGCCTTGTTCAGCAATACTGCAGCAACAGAAGAATCCACACCACCGCTCAAGCCGAGAATCACCCGATCGTTACCTAACTGTTCTTTCAGTTCAGCTACCGTCGTATCTACGAATGAAGCAGCACTCCAATCCTGGCGTCCACCGCATATATCTACCACAAAATTCTTGAGCAAAAGTGTACCCTGGACAGAATGGAACACCTCAGGATGGAACTGTACGCCCCAAAGTTTTTCTCCTTCTGCCTGATATGCCGCATTCTGCACCTTGTCAGTAGAAGCAATAACCTTAAATCCTTCCGGCAACTGAGTTATGGTATCTCCATGACTCATCCATACCTGTGAATTTTCTTCAAAGCCTTTAAAAAGAGGATTCTCTTTATCAAAAGACTTCAGATTGGCCCGTCCGTATTCTCTTGATCCGGCCGGTTCAACCTTACCGCCCAAAGTGTAACTCATAAACTGAGCACCATAACAGATACCCAGAATGGGATATTTACCACGGATCTCACTCAAATCAATCTTGAAAGCTTCCTTATCATAAACACTGAACGGTGAACCACTCAAAATCACTCCGATTACAGAGGGATCATCTTTAGGAAACTTATTATAAGGCAGGATCTCACAGAACGTATCCAACTCTCGGACTCTTCGTCCGATCAGCTGTGTCGTCTGCGAGCCAAAGTCTAAAATAATAATTTTTTGCTGCATATAATAAAGATATTAAGCTAATTTGAGCACAAAAATACAATAAATATTTGATTCTAACAACATTCGTTTATCAAGAAATCTTCGGCAGCAGAAAGCGTATCCAGTTTCCCTACATCCATCAGTTTAAGTTCCGGATACTCATACCCGATTACTGACTCCTTATCACAAACCGATAAATAAAAGTCAATTATGGAAAAACGGTCAGGCCAATCAGTAAAATAAGGGAAAAGCCGGGGCGAAAAAAGATGAATACCCGAAAAAGCCAATTGCCTGCACGACTGCAGATCCAAACCACTATAAGGCGTCTTGATCTCATTGGTCTTTCTGTTATACCATCCCACAAGTCTGTTTTCCTTATCAAACAACAGTTGTCTGGAAGTTTCTCTCTTGTTGACCAGCAAGGTAGCCGCCCTTTCGGAATCTGCAGACTGGCAATTCATAAAAGTCCCGAAATCCAGATTACTCAATATATCCACATTATGAATCATGAAAGGTTCTTCATTCTGTCTGTTACCGTTCAATAAGGGAACAGCCTTTTTGATAGCTCCTCCGGTTTCAAGCAAGCATGCAGTCTCGTCACTGATACGGATATTCAAACCAAATCCCTCATTCTCGTTGACAAAACGGATAATCTGGTCCGCAAAATGATGCACATTAATAACTACTTCATCAAAACCTGATGCTTTCAGTTTACGTATAAGGATTTCCAACAATGGTTTTCCCCCTACAGGCACTAAAGCTTTCGGCATGGTATCGGTAAGAGGTTTCAGTCGCGTTCCCAGACCCGCCGCAAATATCATTGCTTTCATATATGACTTGTTCTAATGTGATTGATTACTTATTTGGCTTTCAATATCTGTTCAATATACTGCTCACGATGGCACAACCTGACTTCTATGCCAAATTTCTCATGCAGATGCTCTGCCAGATGCTGTGCAGAATATACGCTTCTGTGTTGTCCACCCGTACAACCAAATGAAAACATCAGATTTGTAAAGCCCCGCTGTATATAACGCGCCACATGAGCATCAGCCAGTTTATACACACTCTCCAAAAAAGTAAGGATCTCTCCGTCATCTTCAAGAAAACGGATCACAGGTTCATCCAGTCCGGTCAACTTTTTATAAGGCTCGTAACGCCCGGGATTATGCGTACTTCTGCAATCAAAGACATATCCTCCTCCGTTTCCACTATCATCCTGGGGTATTCCCTTTCGATATGAAAAGCTGAAAATCCGGACCACAAGCGGCCCCTTGCCATCATATTGTGATTCAGTAGCCTTAAGAGTATCTCTGTTTACTGCAACAGACGAGGTGTTATCTGATTTCTTGCACTGAAATTGAGGTAGTTCAGTTAATCTTACAAGAATCTCCCTCAAATAAGGATAGGCCTGACATCCGGTCTGCAATATCTGCCTTAAATTGCCGATGGCTGGAACTATACTGTCCAAAAAATGCTTTTTCCTTTCAAAATATCCCCTGAAACCATAAGCTCCAAGGACTTGCATTGTACGAAACAGTACAAACAGATTTAATCTTTTTCTAAACTGCTCTGCATCCACACTTACATATTGTCCCAATGCATCCAGATAATCATCAATAAGCCTTTCACGCAACTGTGGAGAATAATGCGCTGAAGCTTGCCAAAGGAAACTGGCCACATCATATTCCACAGGTCCTCTTCTTCCTCCTTGATAGTCTATAAAATAAGGATTCCCCGCATTGTCCAACATTACATTTCTGGCCTGAAAATCACGATAAAGGAAACCAGTCAACCCTCCTTCTGTAAGGTCTTTGGCCATACGACGAAAATCTTCTTCAAGTTTCATCTCATGAAAATCTACATACGTAGCTTTCAAGAAGCAATACTTAAAATAATTCAGGTCAAAGGAAACAGTCGTCTCGTCCATTTCCGCCTGAGGATAGCATTGCATAAAATCAAGACCTTCAGCACCTTTAATTTGAATACCCGGCAAGGATCTGATCGTGCGCCTCAACAATACAATCTCATCCTCATTATAAGTTCCTCCACCAGAACGTCCTTCTGACAAGGCATCAAACAACGAACGACCACCCAAATCTGTCTGCAAATAACGCATACCATCTTCAGATACAGCCAAAACTTCCGGCACAGGTTGCTGTTGTGCTCTGAAATGGGCTGAAAGATAAATAAATGCTTTATTCTCATCTACAGAAGTACCGACAACCCCCACTACAGTCTTTCCATCCTCCGAAAAAAAACGGTAATAGGCCCGATTACTGCCGGCTCCTGCCATAAGTTTAACTTCCGCAGGCTCTTTACCTGACCATTGTATATATAACTGTCTTAATTGTTCCATCACGCTTTATTTTTCCATATTGACCATATTTTTTTTCTTATAGCCAAGATATTCAACAAACTGACTCCTATAAAAAGCAGAGAACCTATCAACCAGGAAGGCCACATTCCTCCCGTTGCCATATTGGGAAATAACATTTGTATGATTCCTAAATAATAATGCCGGACGCCCATCACTATAAAAACAGCCAACAGGAATACCAGAAAATTAAGTCCGACAGTCAGACTCTGGTAAGGCAAACCGACCCTCGCCGGAGAATAACCGATTAAAAGCAGGTTCTGTAATTTGACTGTATTTTTTTGAACCAACAGATAAATACTCAACATCAGCATATAAAAAGACAGGACGCTGATCAACACCCCGACACAGAATACGATGACGGATACGAGTTTAAGAAAGAATGTGGTCTTACCGGCATCCAGTTTATTTTCCTCCACATCATACCCCTTATCCTGCAAATAGCGGGCAATCGCATCATTGGCCGGATTGTTCACCTCTACAATCAGACGCACCGGACGAGCTTCTTCATCCGGAGCCAGTTGACTGTTACTCCATTCCAAAAAGCTCTCCGGCACAAGAATCGTATTCAGCCGATTACTGAAACCGATTACCCTGCCTTTCATCATCAGCATCTTTCCATGACCACTCATTCGAAGATCCATATCCATCAGTCCGACACTATTCTCCGAAAGCTGCGGCAATGAACGGCTTTGTGCAAACCCGAAATTATATATGGCCAGATAACTCCGAGGCAGTATAATCGGAACCACTGCCTCATCCCCTGCACTGAAACGCCATCCGTTCAGATTGGCATCAATATATTGATCCGGCACAGATTCAAAGAACAAGTCTGTAGTCATGGCCGGAAATCCCTCCATCCCCATTCTGGCCGCCACATGATATTGTGTGGAAGAGAAACGGCCTACACTTTTACAGAAATTTTGTTTTCTGATATCTTCGATCTCATTCTCCGTAAAACCGTTGTCACGTCCCATTAACGAACCGACCATACTGATTTTTTTCGAAAGGATCAGATAATCATTCTTAATGAAACTGTCCCCTTGAGTAAAGACCGGAACCACATCCGAATAAAACTGTATGCTCAAAAGTACCACCAGCATTCCCAACAGATTGGCGAAAAAAAATCCCGTAAACTGTGGAACACTGACATGTCGCCGCAATAATTTCCAAACCAGTCTGTTCATAATCTGAAAACCTTATCGTAATTCAAATCCATGTGTTTACCAATACTGGTTACGATCACACCTGCTCCCTGAGCCTGAGCTTCCCTCATCATCATGTCTGCCATAATCCGGCTGTTGATTTCATCCAAATGACTGATCGGCTCGTCTACTAGCAGAAAATCAAAAGGCTGAACCAGTGCACGCATCATAGCCACACGCTGCTGCTGTCCAAAACTCATACGTCCGACCTGCACGTCCAGTTTGTCGGCAATTTCCAATTCCTCAAACCAGGCTACAATCTGTTTCTTTTTCTTAAAGGAAGTCAGATTATTCTTTATAGCCACATTTTCATACGCAGTCAGTTCCGGAAACAATCTGAGTTCCTGAAAAAGAATACTCAACGAGCGTTTTCTTATTGTCACCCAATCTTCTATCCGATTGCTGCGTATATTCTTTCCATCAAAACAAATGATTCCCTGATAATCATCACGATACCCGATAATATAGCTGCAAAGAGACGATTTGCCTGTACCGGATCCTGCTTCAACCAAATAAAGCTGCCCCTTTTCGAAAGAGACATCCTGATGCCAGATATCACTATGAATATCATCACGTGTCGCAAAAACCTCGGGCAACGTATTTTTTAATTCTATCGTATTCATTTCAACAGTTCATTCATTAAATTCACACCTTCTTTAGCAGTCAGCTTAAAAGCTATATGACGTGGATCAGTAGAACGTACGGCAAAAGTTTCCAATACATTTAGTTTTTCCTGCCATATTTCATTTCCGGACATCTCCATCCAAGATTTGACATACGGACTGTTTACAACTTCACTCATATTCACCCAAATAAAGAAACGACTCTCCTTCAAATCCTTTTGCCAGGAAGAAAGTACATCCGAATGCTGTTTGAACATGTTTTTAGCCGTTATCTCTGACGAAGCCAGATAAAGCCAGTCATTCCGAACTCCAAAATAACATTGCCAACCCGGCATGGCTGCATAAAAATTATTTTCCGACCATTTATTCAGCGTCCAATCTGACTGTTTAGCCGCACTTTGAATCCAATAGTCAGCTTCATCCAGGAACGAATGATCCGACAACTCAGCAGAAAGAGAATAAGCATAACGCCGACCTGTGCTGATAGAATCTATCCTGACAGCTACATCTCCCGATATACTGCTGATCATCCGGTCTGCATCTACGCCCATGTTCAAGCCTATCAGAAAAGTACGAATGTCGGGATCCTTACGCAACAGGCGCAGCAAAGATTTTCCCTCTACATTGGCACTGGCCCACAATAACGTATTAGGGCGTAAATCCGTAGAAAACACACCACTCAATTTCCCGTTAATGACAGTCATCTTCTCATAATAAGCATTCACTTCCTGTTTATCGGAACCTATTTCACAATTCACGATAAGATCACGTGGTGTAAACCGGAAATCAGCTACCATCCGGATGTCCCCAAGAGTTGCATGCCCTGGCAAGCCCATTTTAAAAGTCTCATTGAATGAATTAGGCAACACATCCAATGTTGATGACATGGTCATAGAAGCGTCCCTGCCACTGATTTCTGCAAACAAGCGTGATGAACAACCGCTTTCATCCTTATCCTGATGAAAACAACGGAGCATTTCAGCACGCATCATGTTAAGATCAGAAGCAATGACCGGCCCCATCAGTAATGCAGCCTCATCATCAAATCCAAGCAACCAGCTTTTCTCATATAAAGCCCATTGATAACCTTGATAATCCCCCAAAAATTCACATTGTCCTTTTTCCTGATGTGCTTTGATACTTTCCACCAGCATATCCTCATCAGAAACAGCCGACAACATACCGACCAACTCCCTTGACGTAACAAAAGCATAGACCGGCTTTGACCAGTCCAATCCCACGCTTTCAAACTGCCCGGACAATACATTCCACTCTCCGGATTTTTTTTCATCCAATCCAGCCTCATCTGCCAGTTTGGTTATATTAATTACTGCCAACGCCTTAGGTTGTGCCGGCAATCTATTTTCATAATCATTGGCCTTGAAAACATTTTGGAACAGCCATATTCCTGCTCCGCAAACCAATAAAGCCAAAACAGGATAAAGCCATTTTATATTTTTCATTGTTATATTCCTTCTTTTTGTATATCTGTTATTCTATTTATTTTGCATGCTCAAGATTCATCAGATGAACGGCCACTAAAGCAGCTGTTTCCGTCCTCAAACGGCTTCTTCCCAAACTGATTGGTTGAAAGCCTTGTGATATGGCTGCGCGCACTTCTTCCACACTGAAATCCCCTTCTGGGCCTATCATAACCAATGCATCTTCATCAGGTCTCAAAACATCAGCCAGAAAAGCCTTTCCTCCATCCATTCTTTTATCAGAATACTCCTTTTCATTACAGCTGCCGTCTATATCCGATTCATCATAGCAATGGGCAATAAATTTCTGTCCCGGGAAATCACGTTTTATAAAATCCTGAAAATCTACCATATCATTCAAAACCGGTTTATAAGCCTTGTGGCTCTGTTTCATGGCTGAAATCAATATTTTCTCAAAACGTTCCGGTTTAACACACTTACGTTCCGAAAAACGACAATGCAGGAAAGTCAGCTCATCGAAACCTATCTCTGTAGCCTTTTCTGCCAACCATTCTGTCCGGTCATTATTCTTTGTAGGAGCCATGGCCAGATGCAGATGTCCACACCAATCCTTTTCCTGTTCTCTTACTGATGTGGTTCTGAACAGACATTGTCGCGGACTTGCCACCGTGATTTCTCCTTCATAGATTTTCCCTTTTCCGTCTGTCAACATGACTGGATCGCCAGCCCCCAACCTGAGTACCCGCACACAATGCAACGCTTCCTCTTCCGGTAAAGTCAGGTCATCCGGTAATCCGGGGGCATAAAAATATCTGAATTCTTTCATTTTCTTCTCTCTATTTCATCTCTGAGTTGTGAAGCCAACTCATAATTTTCCTCTTCAATAGCACGTTCTAGTGCTTCTTTCAATGCTTCGATATTCACTGAATTAACGGGCATAGAATACAAACCACCGTCAAGCTCACGCATATACTGTTGAGCCAGCAAGGATTCCCCTATGGTAATAGGACTGTTGAAAGTATATGCCAATATCAGTCCGTCTGCAGCCCGGCACCCTCTTATCATACGGTAAAAGCCATGATCCCTAAACAGAATATGACAATACGTATTACCGGCCTGTACTGCTATAATCCTCACTTCCACCACATCCATCTCCGACTGTGCAAAAACGGCCCGCATCACATCAGCTATACACATCGGAAATCCGTTTGTCCTCCGTCCTTTCATTTTCATCAACAACTGGAGGGCATCACTTCTATCCATGAGCACAGGCATCATGCGTTCTCCCTCCAATTCTCTCAGTATGGCCATATAAGCACCTCCGTCCCGCGTACATTTAGAGACGGACACTATTTTCAGTTCTCTGACAGATTCATTCATGCGTATCCACTCCTTCTCTGTAACTATACCTCACGAACATGTTTATACTTGAACATCACTGCAAAAAGTACGGCTACGACCAAAGCATAAGCTGCAAATACTGCCCATGACATTCTCCACCCTTCCATAATGATATGGGGATCTGTTCCTTCCGGCAAGCCATACACCCAATGATTGATCACAGCCTGCGCCGAAAGCGTACCGATAGTAGCCCCCAGACCGTTGGTCATCATCATGAACAATCCTTGCGCACTGCTTCTTACGCTCAGTTCTGTTTCCTTATCTACAAACAACGAACCGGACACATTGAAGAAATCGAAAGCTACGCCATACACCAGCATGGACAAGACAAACAGCCACACTCCACCGCCGGGATTACCTACGGCAAAGAATCCGAATCTCAACACCCATGCCAGCATTGCCATCAGCATAACCCGCTTAATTCCAAAACGACTCAAAAAATAAGGAATCAGCAAGATACAGCATGTCTCACTGATTTGTGAGATGGAGATCAACATATTGGCATGCTGTACACCGAAAGTTTCCGTATATTCGGGAATGTGCCCGAACGCAAACAGATACGGACTGGCAAATCCGTTGGTAATCTGCAGGCAAATGCCTAAAAACATGGAAAATATAAAGAACAGTGCCATTCTCTTCTGCTTAAACAGGGCAAACGCTTTCAACCCCAAAGCTTCGGACAAGCTTTTACGTTCCCCTTTCTCGCTAACCGGACAAGCCGGTAATGTCAAGGCATAAGCTGCAAGTATCAGACTTAAGATGCCTGAAAAGGCAAACTGCATGGCAGACACCTGCATGCCTCCTAAATCCACAACCCACATGGCACAGATAAAACCGATTGTACCAAACACCCTGATGGGAGGAAAATGCTTTACCGTATCCAGGCCAGCGCCATCAAGCGCCGAATAAGCCACAGAATTAGACAAAGCTATCGTAGGCATAAAAAAGGCAACACTCACTGTATAAAGAGTAAACAAGACAGAAAATTCCACTTCTGAACCGGCCATCCGGCCATAATAGGCAGCAGCCAGCATAAATATACCGGCCAAGGCATGACAAAGGCTCAGCACTTTCTGTCCTTGCATCCAACGGTCAGCCACGATACCGACCAAAGCCGGCATGCATAAGGAAACGAAACCTTGCACAGAATAAAACCAGGCTATATTCTCTGCCATCCCGACATTTACCAGATAACTTCCCATGGAAGTCAAATAAGCTCCCCAGACGGCATACTCAAGGAAGTTCATAATGGTCAAGCGCACTTTCAGGTTCATAGGCTTCTACTTTTAGATTGTTTACACTCCTACTTATTTGCAAATATAAACAACTTTTCCGATTCGACGCACCTGATTCTTCACTTTGTTGGCAAATAGAGAATAAAAATAAGAAAAAAAAGAACCTTCCACACTCCAAAAAAGGATAGTCCATTCATTTATCTGTCCTCTTTCCGGTATGGGAAGGCATAAAAAAAGAAGGTTGTCATCTCGACAACCAATCTTTTATTAACCTTAAATCTAATACCATGAAAAACACGATGCAAAGGTAAGCATTTATTTTAATATACAAGCGTATTAATCATGGAAAATATGTTTTTTAACATATTTTTATCAGATAACCTCTTTTTCAAGGCTTTTACTCCACATAAAGTACCAATCCTTTAAGATATTCTCCTTCCGGATGATAAATATTGATAGGATGATCTGCAGGCTGGTGAAGCTGGTGTAAAATACGAACCCGACGTCCGCTCTGTGCAGCCGCAGTAAAGACAGCCATACGGAAATGTTCCTTGCTGACTACCTGAGAACAACTGAACGTAAACAGGATTCCTCCCGGTTGAATCTTTTCAAAGGCCTTTGCGTTCAGTCTGGTGTATCCTTTCAACGCCTGCCGCAAGGCATCTTTGTGCTTGGCAAATGCCGGTGGATCCAAGATGATCAGATCATACTGTCCTCCCATAGCATCCAGATATTTAAAGGCATCCTCCGCATAGGCCTTATGACGTTCGTCACCGGGAAAATTCAGTTCCATGTTCCTGTTTGTCAGCTCTATGGCCTTAGCCGAACTGTCTACGGAATGAACGAGTTTTGCTCCACCTCTCATAGCATATACACTGAAACCTCCTGTATAACAGAACATATTCAGCACTGACTTTCCATTTGCATAATGCTCCAAGAGCGAACGGTTCTCACGCTGGTCTACGAAAAAACCGGTCTTTTGCCCCTTCAACCAGTCTATATAAAAATTAAGACCGTTTTCAGTAGCCACATTATGATGACTTTCACCTATGATAAACCCGTTTTCCTGTCCCAAATCCGCTTTAAAAGGCAAAGTGGTTTCACTCTTATAATACACGTTTTCCACTGCGCCGTCTGTCACTTTCACAATTGCACGGGCTATATCCATTCTGGACACATGCATTCCCACACTATGAGCCTGCATCACAGCCGTTTTTCCGTAAACGTCCACAACCAGTCCTGGCAGAAAGTCACCTTCGCCATGAACAAGTCTGTAAGTATCATTATCCTTTCTTCCGGCTACGCCTATCACTTGTCTCAAAGTATAAGCCACAGCTATTTTACGTTCCCAGAATGCCGCATCGATCACTTCATCCTCAAAGCTTAAAACCCGGACTGCGATGGAACCGACCTGCCACTGTCCGACTGCTATAAATTCACCGCCATCAGCCAGTACACGAACCACCTCACCTTCCTGAGGTTCTCCTTCAATTTGCTGTATTGCACCCGAAAATATCCAAGGATGATATCTTCTCAAACTTTCTTCTTTTCCTCTTTTAAGATATAAGTTCTTATACATATTTATATATTACCTTATTTTTATTACTTGGTTTCTGTCTCATTGGGAAGTACACCAGGTACAATCTGCAGTTCATAATCATTGGTCACTTTCAGCAGTTCCAGTTCCCGATAGATCTTCACACAGGCCCATGCGTCCGTAGCCGCATAACGCATCTGGTTTTCAGAAAGCACGTCAGCCTCCCAGTTTGTCAGTTGCTGGCCTTTTGATATTTTCTGCCCGAACAAATTGGCATACAGTTTCTGCAGACTCATATCCTCGATTCCGAAATCACGCACATACGTCTGGAGTTCTACAAAAGACTGTGGCTCGAAATCCCCTCTTTTATGCAATGAAGCAATGTCATCTCTCAATGACAGCCCGACCTTTACTGTATCCTTATCCTGAAACAGACTGACTACAGAATCAGGTAATCCTATCCGATTCAGACGAAAAAGGAAACAAGTATCATCTGTAGACACTTGTAAAAGTGCCACCTTGTTGACCTGGCCTTTTCTGAAAGCCGGCCGGGTTTCCGTATCCACACCCAACACAGGAAATCCCTTTAAATAACTGACCGCCTTGTTGGCTTCTGCCTCCGTCTGTATCACAAAAATACGTCCCTCAAAAAGTACGCGGGGCAATTCCTGAATAACTTTTTTGTCTATTTTATTATATAAGATCTTCATCACCGCAATCTCCATTAAAATTCATCATCTTCCACCGGTGTATCTCTTTCTTCATCTTCATCATCAGATTCGGACAGTCTGTATTTGACTCTATGAAGTGCCTTAAGTACATCTGCCACTTCCTGCCCCCAGTACAAACCGAATCTTTCAGCCACAGCCGCAACAGCTTCTGCCATATTATACTCCACACCCAATCTGTAGGTTTCCACAAAATTTTTCAAAGCCTGATAGATATCAGCCAGATCTTCTGAAACTGATCTGACTACCGGCTCATCACTAAAGCGTACATCCTGATTATTCAGGTCCATATAATCATCCTCACCGGCCATGATAGCTGACAACATGGCACGCAAATATTCATAATCCTGTTCCGTAACGAACTCCTCAGGATAAAATTCCTCATCTCCTTCCACATGTGGCACCAGCGATGCCTTCAGATAAAGCAGGGGCAAGAGCTTAAGCATAGTATCCACAAAATCACGTCTTTTCCGGCCTTCCGACTGCTCCAGAAACGCACAGAACTCAGCCGCCACAGTCACAAACTCCACTGTGTTGCGGGAATAGACGATCTCATTTTCTCCTTTACTCATATCCTTTCAAAATCAGTCAATCCTAAAAGTCGCAAAGCTACAAAAAAATATGCAAAAAAATAGAATCTTTGCGCTTTTTCATTTACTTTTGTAGCTGATTTATATAAAACCATCGGAATGAACAAAAAAAAAGCCTCCATACAAACCACTAAATTAGGCAATAAGATTTCTAAAAGCAAAGCACAGAAAAAGAAGCAGGAAAAACAATCTATCCGTTCATTTTTCAATGCAGGCGAAGATCCGGTAGGCCGTACGGAAACCATCCGGTTTATCTCCGGCCTGATTCTTCTGATTCTTTCTCTCTTCATGTTTCTGGCTCTGACGTCTTATCTTTTTACCGGCGCCGAAGATCAGGCTTTGCTGGAAAAAGGCAGTATGGAAGGGTTCATGAATTATGCCGGTGCACTTGGAGCATATTGTGCCGACTACTGGTTCAACAGCGGATTCGGTTTTTCATCTTTTTTCATTCCGGTTTTTCTCATCGTAGCAGCCATGAAACTGACCAAAGCTTATGAAGTACAGCTTTGGAAATGGTTTCTTCACTGCACTATTCTGACCGTATGGTTTTCAGTAGCCAGTTCATTCTTCTTGCAGGATACTTTTGAGAATCTGAGCAACTGGAATTTTATTAATCCGGGCGGTCAGCACGGACAATTCGTCTGTCAATGGCTGGTACAGCGCATTGGTCCTATCAGCACATTCCTGGCATTGGCATTCCTGGCTATCGCCTATCTGGCTTATCTCAGCAACAGAACGGTCAAATGGATACGCAGGCTACTCAATCCGATGGAATATATCAAATCCAAACAGAACAAAAAGAACGATACGGACTCTGAAACAACCGAACCGGAAAATACCATGCCGGACGACGGTCATCCTCTATTGGCATACGATGATGAATCCGATTTTGAGGAGGATGAAGAAATGACTGAAGAAGAAATTCCCGAGCATCAGGAAGCTAATGCACAGACTATTGATTTCGATCTGCCTAACACCCATGAAACAGATCATAAAATCGCTGAAAAAACAGCTTCTGAACAGCCTGAAGACAAAAACGGTACGGATGACAAACCGCTACGGCTGGATATTATCGAACCAACCAAAGAAGAACCTGCCAACCAGAAAAGCCAGGGGGCATTGGAACCTTTCGATCCTAAACTCGATCTCGAAAACTATCATTATCCTACGTTGGAACTTTTGGACAAGCGGACGGACGATAATATTCCCATCGACATGGAGGAACAAAACAAAAATAAAGACCAGATCATCGAAGTGCTCCAAAACTTCGGTGTGGGCATTTCTTCCATAAAGGCCACGGTAGGACCGACTATTACACTTTACGAAATTACGCCGGCCAAAGGCGTCCGGATCTCACGAATCCGAAACCTAGAAGACGACATTGCATTAAGTCTCAGCGCATTAGGAATACGTATCATTGCACCGATACCCGGCAAAGGCACTATCGGTATAGAAGTACCAAACGCCAAACCGCGCATCGTTTCCATGGAAAGTATCCTCAACAGCCGCAAGTTCCGGGAATCCGACTACGAGCTGCCCATAGCCCTTGGCAAGACCATCACCAATGAAGTATTTATGGTAGACCTGGCCAAAATGCCTCACCTGTTAGTGGCCGGAGCCACCGGACAAGGTAAGTCTGTCGGTCTGAATGCCATCATCACTTCTCTTCTCTACAAGAAACATCCGGCCGAGCTCAAATTCGTCATGGTCGACCCTAAAAAAGTGGAATTCAGCATCTATTCTCCCATTGAAAACCATTTCCTGGCCAAAATTGCCGACGACGAAGGTGAAGCCATCATTACAGACGTCAACAAGGTTGTACAGACCCTCAAAAGCCTTTGCTGCGAAATGGACACCCGTTACGATCTGCTGAAAAAAGCCCGTGCCCGCAACATCAAGGAATATAATGCCAAATTCAAAAGCCGCCAGCTCAATCCGGAAAACGGCCACCGTTTCATGCCCTACATCGTAGTGGTCATTGATGAGTTCGGCGACCTGATCATGACGGCAGGCAAGGAAGTGGAACTGCCCATCGCACGTATTGCCCAGTTGGCCCGTGCAGTCGGCATTCACATGATCATTGCAACGCAACGACCTACGACCAACATCATCACCGGTACGATCAAAGCCAACTTCCCGGCCCGTATGGCATTCAAGGTCAGTGCAATGATCGACTCACGTACCATTCTGGACCGTCCGGGAGCCAACCAGCTCATCGGTCGGGGTGATATGCTCTTCCTCAGCGGCAGCGAACCGGTGCGTGTACAGTGTGCCTTTGTCGATACTCCCGAAGTAGAACGCATTGCCGCATACATAGCCAGACAACAGAGCTATCTCGGCCCGTTCGAACTTCCACGTGTGGAAATGGAAGGCGACGAAAGAAGCGGCATAGGTTCTGTAGACATGACTCATCTTGATCCGCTTTTCGAAGATGCCGCACGTATTATAGTAGCCAACCAACAAGGATCTACCTCTATGATACAGCGCAAATTCTCCATCGGCTATAATCGTGCCGGCCGCCTGATGGACCAGCTCGAAAAAGCCGGTATCGTAGGTGCGGCACAGGGCAGCAAACCGCGCGAAGTGCTCTGTGTGGACGAAACCGATCTCGAGATGAAACTCAACAATATGCGTTAATCATCTAATTCAATATCCATCCATGAAAAGAAAACTCATAGGACTGCTCATCCTGATGCTGGGCCTTCTCCCCGCAGGAGCACAAAACAAAAACGACGCTAAAAAAGTCCTCGATGCCACTGCCGCCGCTTTCAAGAAACAAGGCGGCATAGAAGCCACGTTCAAGGCCGACCAGTTCGACCACAGCAACCTGAAAGGCAGTGTATCAGGTACCATGCACATACAAGGCCGACAATTCCAACTCACTACGCCAGACATGATCACCTGGTACAACGGCGAAACACAATGGAGTTACGTCAAGGCCAACGAAGAAGTCAACGTCAGTGTACCGACTGCAGAAGAACAGCAAAACATTAATCCGTACGCTTTCCTCGACATCTACAAGAAAGGCTACAATTACAGTATGAAAGAAACTACACTTCGGGGCAAACATTGTTATGAGGTCACCTTGAAAGCACAACGCAAAAACAACAATCTGCGCACACTGATCATCGACATCGAGAAAAGTACTTATGCCCCACTGTGCATCCGCATGCAGCAAAACAACCAGACATGGGTACGCATTTCCGTATTGAGCTATACGGGTAACCGGCATTTCAAACCGGAATATTTCGAATTCAATCATAAAGACTATCCGCAAGCTGAAATCATCGATCTGCGCTAGTCAGAAAATCCAGATACAGATAAACTTCAATTAAAAACTCATTAAAGATATGGAACATATCCGTTGCTTAATCATCGGTTCCGGCCCGGCAGGCTATACAGCAGCCATCTATGCCGGACGTGCCAACTTGTCCCCCGTACTATATGAAGGTCTCCAGCCCGGCGGCCAGCTGACCACCACTACCGAAGTGGAAAACTTTCCGGGATATCCCGAAGGCATCAGTGGTCCAGACCTCATGGATGACCTCAAGAAACAGGCTGAACGCTTCGGCGCAGATATCCGTCAGTCCATCGCAATCAAGACAGATCTGAGCCAGGCACCTTATCAGGTTACTTTCGATAACGGTGAAACAGTGGAAGCCGATACCTTGATCATCGCCACCGGTGCCACAGCCAAATATCTCGGACTGGACGACGAAAAGAAATACGCCGGCATGGGCGTCAGCGCCTGTGCTACCTGCGACGGTTTCTTCTACCGCAAAAAGACTGTAGCCGTAGTCGGTGGAGGTGACACGGCCTGCGAAGAAGCCACCTATCTGGCCGGACTTGCCAGCAAGGTTTACCTTATTGTGCGCAAACCATTCCTCCGTGCTTCAAAGATCATGCAGGAACGCGTATTGAACAATCCGAAAATAGAAGTCCTTTTCGAACACAATACCGTAGGCCTGTTCGGTGAAGACGGCGTAGAAGGCGCCCACGTGGTCAAAAGACTGGGTGAACCGGACGAAGAACGCTATGACATTGCAATCGACGGTTTCTTCCTGGCTATTGGTCATAAGCCCAATTCAGATATTTTCAAGCCATGGATCAAAACGGACGATACGGGCTATATCATCACAGAAGAAGGTACACCACGCACTGGTATTCCCGGTGTTTTTGCAGCCGGCGATGTAGCCGATCCTCATTACCGTCAGGCCATTACCGCAGCCGGTAGCGGCTGTAAGGCAGCCATTGAGGCAGAACGTTACCTCACAGAACACGGTCTGTAATCATTTTCAGACCACATTGTCTACCCCTCTCACCCTACAACCGCATCCGGTGCGGTTGTGCGGTTGTAGGGTATCTTTTTCTTAAAATATATTCTGTAAGATTTGGACATTACGTAAAAAATCAGTAACTTTGCACCCGATTTAGTCCAAAGGGGCTCGGTCAAGCGTTTCCACAATGGAAACCGCCTCCTGGAAAAACCCGTTTAATTAGTTAAAAAATAATGTACGCAATTGTAGAAATTAACGGTCAGCAGTTCAAGGCAGAAGAAGGCAAGAAGCTGTTTGTTCACCACATTCAGAATGCCGAAGCTAACCAGGCTGTTGAATTTGAGAAAGTGTTGTTGGTAGACAACAATGGTAACATTACCGTAGGTGCTCCTACAGTAGAAGGCGCCAAAGTCGTATGCGAGGTTGTATCTCCGCTGGTAAAGGGCGACAAGGTATTGGTATTCCACAAAAAGAGAAGAAAAGGTTATCGTAAACTGAATGGCCACCGCCAGCAGTTCACTGAGTTAACCATCAAACAAGTTATTGCTTAATCATTTAAAATCGTAGAAGAAAATGGCACATAAAAAAGGTGTTGGTAGTTCTAAGAACGGCCGTGAGTCAGCAGCTCAAAGATTAGGCGTAAAGATTTTCGGTGGCCAGAATTGTATTGCCGGTAACATCATTGTTCGCCAGCGCGGTACTGTTCATTACCCCGGTAAGAATGTAGGTATGGGTAAGGATCATACTCTTTACGCATTGGTAGACGGTGTAGTAGCTTTCAAGAAGTGCAGCTACAGAGGACGTCAGGACAGAAGCGTTGTTTCTGTTGAAGCTAAGGCTGAAGCTTAATAACGAGTTTATTGAAGCATCATAAAAAAAGTTGTTCCGTTTTGGAACAACTTTTTTTGTATACCTTCACTTCAGATTATTTATTCAAAGACCTTTGAGACAATCATCACTGTCATACACATTACCCCAGATCCATACAGTCCGCATCAGATCCATTTCATCCGTTTCAGCGCCTAGATCAACCTGTTCCACAAATTCAACCTTATCCGTTTTAAGTTTTCCGGTTTCATAATCAATCACTTCAAACACAGCCTTCACACGGGTAGAAGGCAAACTATATTCATACGATGTTCTTTTCAACACCGTACCATACGGACTGACTGTCTGCTTATATCTTTTCAGACCATCCCGCCATTCTGTCTGATAACTTTGATTATCGCCATCAATCTTACAAGTATAAAGATGGGAGTTTCCTTTATCCTCACGTGTAACGACCATTCTTTTAGAATCGGGATAAGACGGCTCAGGATACATTACGATACGTTCCAATATCCCGTTTCTGAAGTTCTGCTCAATGGCCGGCACAAAATCCGCATAACGCATGATCGTGTATTCCGGCTGATCCGGCTTCACCGGTCTGACAGCCACCTTAAAGACATAGACGCCACCATCCAGATCACTTTCCCAAAAACTATTGCAAGGCTCTGCCGACACGTCAAGCTTGTATCCCTCAGGCGCCTCAATCACCTCAGAAGACAAAGCCTTGGTCACTTTTACCACATCACCGTCATCGTTATAAGTCAAATCATACTGCACATACCTTGCCGTATCCGGGTGTGCATAATCCAACTCATCCATACGCTGCCTGAAAGCCAGATAAGGAGAAACAGCCCCGTTCCCCATCCAATAATCGTTTGTCTCGTCATCATCGACATCAAGGGTTTCATAACCAACCACCAGATGAAGCAGACGCCCCCGATCATCATAACGCCGGATCATCACCTGGCCGTCACATTCCGAAGCCCTTGATATTGTGGCCATCAGTCTTCCATTTTGATCCCGATATTCAGTCAGACTGTTAAGAGGTGCATTTGCCAACCGATAAACAGCTATCGAACCGTCTGAGAATCTCAAAGAATCATATTCCAGCAAATTTGTACCCTGCAAACGGTCTGCATGGTCATGGATATTATAACCTATCGAATCGACTATATCCAAACTCCCTGCTACATTAGCAGCTCTTTTACATGAACCGGCAACAGACAGCACTAAAACGGCAGCAGCCCATAACCCTATTCTCACTCCCTTCATAGCATTCATATTTAGGATGATGTATTTTTACCAATGTAAAGATATGTCTTTTTCAAATATATTCCAACAACTTACTTCTTTTCTCCACCCATACATATTACTTCATCTCAATCCTACACTCCTATTCATTATTCTAAAAAAAATAGTAACGTAAAGATAGAAATCCGCCTGTCATCTCATCTATATCATATAGCTTTTAAGTGAGAATAAAAAAACATTCAAATCTCTTTTATTCTCCATTTTCATCAGGACGGCCTTTGCCGAAAAAAAGGAAATCTTATCCCCCCCTCCAATTTATCCCGAGTTTCCCTTCCTGATGAAAATACGCTATAAATATACGTAAAAAGGATAACTTTGAATTCAAACAGGACAGAAAAACCACGGTAAGCACTCCGGCAGATTCTGGACAAAGTTTATGCTATCGGCAAACACAATCATAATTTATAAAGCAATTTAAAATCAACATTTTTCAAAATAGAAAACCAAACAGGTTACATACGTATTCACTATACCTGTCACTCTACCATCCCTCTACACTCCCTCCTCATCAGCTTTTTCTCTAAAAGTCCTTCACCCCTTCACCTTCCTTTGCAGATAAGGCTTACAGGGTGAATCACCTCCTTCACTTCTCCTTCACCTTATCCTTCACTTGCGACTTACTTACTTTCAGTATTTATACCTTATTTTGTAAATATTAAATCAAAACTACACTTGTTTTGTAAATATTGTTTTCCAAGAAAAAAGTAAAGCTTACTTTTTTTAAAGTAAGCTTTACTTTTTTCAGGATAAGCCATATCCCCAAAGTCTTCCCCATGAACTTTTTCCATCTTTCCACGAATAGAGTCGAATAGCAGATATTCACCTATAATATATTGATTATCAGTATATTACAACCCGTTTTGAAGAAGTGGATAGGTTTTACAAAAAAGCGACTTGGGGAAAAACACAGGGACCCATTTTCAAGTTCACACAGCGCGAGCGTCCCATTCAATCATAGGTTTGGCAAAAACACAGGGACCCATTTTCAAGTTCACCCTCCTTCACACGATCCTCCTCCTTCACCAAAACATTCTCTCTTCGCCATTCCGGACGAAACTTCACCATTCTGACGAAATGAAGCATGAATGACATTATACCCAAAAACGACATTCCCAACTTACAATAATGCGATGTGATCTCAGACCACATCGCACCACTTGATTATAAAAGACAGAAATGAAATACTGAATTTGATCATTGATTATCATCCAATGCCTTTGTGATTGCGTCATTCAGACTGGCAAAATGAGCTTTTGACGTTGCATCCGCTCCATTTCTGGCACCAGCAGCCGTACGCGTCTTCAAGACTCGCAACGCTGCAAGCACAGGCGGGCGAAGCTCGGACGTGATACGGGCTGACTTGTAATTACCCAGGATTCCGTCGACAAAAGCACTCTGCAAAGCCATACGGTAACGGCTGACAACACGTCCGGAAACAGTTTCGCTGAAAAGCGAAGTAATCAGATCATTCAAATAGGCAGAAGCCGGATATTCCTTGTTCAAACGTCCCAAGACGCCCAATAGTTGGGACATAGCCGTTAGACCTACTGACATGGTATAGGTTTGGGGATCCCAGCTTATACGGTCAAGATAGGGAACATCTGTCAGCCATTCTGGTTCCGCCAGAATCTGACGCTTGACATAATCCATGGCAGCTTTCTGACGGGAAAGCGGAACTGGAGTATAAACGGATCCAGATTCGGTAACAGTCTTGAAATCATTAAAATATCCTCCTATATTGCGAATAACATGACCGTTGTAACGAATCAGTTGCATGCGAACCTGCCCATACATGTTCTTTAGATCCTGATTATACCAATCGGCGGAATCACAAGTCCAGGCCGGCAAATCATGAACCATTCTTTTCAGATTACGGATACCGTATTCACTGGCCTTCACAGCATCGTCTCCCACATCTTCAGTCTGACAACGGGGATCACTGACGGCATTGGACTCACCATTGCCAAACCACAGACGCGGATGTCCTGCCAAACGTTCCGTCACCAAAGGTTCGAGCGCCCGACGGTCGGACTCGGCATCAACAGCATCCCATACGGGACGATACCCCCACTCTATAGCCCACAGATCGTAATCATTAATGCGGGGAAACAATCCTGCACGCGAAATGCTGTCCTCTGGCTGTGCCACATAATTGAAGCGGGCATAGTCCATAATACTGGGGGTATGTCCGTAACGCTCCACCCAGCGACGATCTCTCAGACTGTCCACAGGCACCGTACTGCTAGCTCCGAAGTTATGACGAAGCCCAAGAGCATGGCCGACTTCGTGGGAAGAAACAAAGCGAACAAGCTGTCCCATCAGTTCATCATCAAAATTCATCTTGCGGGCAGCCTCATCCACATTTCCGGCCTGCACCATGTACCAGTCATGCAGCAAACTCATGATATTGTGATGCCAGAAAATATGGCTTTCCAGTATCTCACCCGAACGGGGATCGCGTACACAAGGACCATAAGCATTGGCTACAGGTGAAGCCAAATAGCGTATGACTGAAAATCGGGCGTCATCCAAGCTCATGACAGAATCATTTTCCGGCCATTCCTTACCGATAATGGCATTCTTGAAACCAGCCTTTTCAAAAGCGACCTGCCAGTCATTGACTCCCTGAATCAGATACTTACGCCACTTGACTGGAGTAGCCGGATCGATATAAAACACAATGGGCTTACGGGGTTCCACCAATTCGCCACGTTTCATTTTCTCTACATCTTCATCCTTAGGTTCCAGTCTCCAACGCACAATCGGACGAACCTGTTCCACATGCTGTTGGGAATCGGACAAATAATTGTATTGCACCGCGAAATAGCCTATACGGGGGTCGTATAGACGCGGACGCATCGGCTGCTCCGGCAACAGAAGAAAAGAGATATTAAGACCGAACGTAGCCTTTCCTGTAGTGGAAGCAGAAGGCACTTTCCCGGCCGATGCATTCCAGGTCTTGACCAGACGGACTTCCGTATTAAGTGGAAAACTCTTGATATCTTCCACATAAGACTGCGAACCGATCTGACCGGCCAGACCAAACTGCTTCTTGACATTAGCCGGCATACCAAAAGCCTGAGAATCCTCATTAAAAAAGCTGGTCACCTTGATTTTATATCGTCCTCCGGCATGGCTTTCCACAGGAAAACTACCAAGAATAGGACTCTCACTGCTTAAAAGCAGAGCACGATTGATCATCTGGGCCGTATCGCTCGTATTAATCAGAAACTCCGCACGCAACAACAATTGTTTGTTTGCCCCCATCTCCCAGAATACAGTCTGCTGATTGATCATTTCACCGCCGTAGGCTCCACAGCCAGCCGGAGTGGCGGTATAGCGTATGGTCGTAAGGAAACGGCGTCCGATCAGAGAATCAGGTATTTCAAAAAACCAGTCAGTCCCTTTCTTCGTCACTGTAAACAAACCAGGGCGAGTCAGATCTGGTTTGGGCGGCTGTACCGCTGCCGGTTTTTCCTCTTTTTTCTTTTTCCTTTTGGCTTCCATCGGTGAAGCGGCAATCAAAACACCACACAACAGAAGCATCCACATCTTATTTTTCATAATCAGAACATCTTAAATTAAATCAAGCCAAAGCTGAAGCTATAATTTGTATAAACACGATCAGAAAAACCATGGCTATGGGATAAACCGTAGCATAAGCTACACTCGGAATATTACTGTCGACCATGGAATCAGCTGCCGCCAGTCCGGGAGTACTGGTCATTCCGCCCGTAATCGTACCTAAAAGGTCAAGAATGGATATCCGGAAAACAAAATAACCTACCACCACTGCTATAAGCATCGGCACAAGCGTAATGGCTGCTCCAACTCCAAAAAGCAACCATCCCGTACTTTGGAAAGTAGCCACCAGTGTCTTTCCAGCAGAAGTTCCCACTTCGGCAAGGAATAGCAACAATCCCAACTGACGCAAAAGATGATTGGACGGACCGGACATAGACCAAAGAATCGGCCCAGTCTTACCTATGGCACTCAAAACCAAAGCCACGATCAGCACGCCACCGGTCAAGCCGGGCGAAAATGAGAATTCACCTCCGAAAGAAATATGGAGCTTGCCAAAAAGAACACCCAATACAATTCCCATGGCAATAGGGAAAAAATCAGTATCAGACAACAGCTTGGCATTATTGCCCAACATGCAGGCCAAGCCGCTCAGGCCTTCTTTCTCACCCACAACCATCAGTTTGTCACCGAACTTCAATTCAAGATCAGGAGACGGTGAAAGATCTATACCACTACGACGCACACGGGTCACCGTACAGCCGAAATTGCGATGCAGATTCAAATCTCCCAACTGCTTGCCAATCATAGTCTTGTTGGTAAGAAGAAGAGACTGAATATCTTGAGTAACATCCAACGGCAGTTCCCCTTCGTGCCGCTCCCCCAAAAGCAGGCCGATCTGATTCAGGGCATACTCGCTGCCGACAGCCTGTACCCAATAGTCTTTTTCCAGCACGGCATCAGCAGACGGCATCCGGATCTGGCCATCTGCCTTAATACGTGAAATCACAGCACCGGTCATCTTACCCAAATTCAGTCCGGACAAGGTCTGACCAAACACTTTCGGATTGGTTACTTTAAAAAGACAGGTTTGTAATTCCGGATATTTGTTTCGCCGCTCCTGTTCCAGCTTGCGGGCTTCCTGTTCCAAGTCTATACGCAATATACGAGGTAACAGTTTAACAAACAGAATTACGCCGATCACGCCAAAAGGATAAGCTATACCATAGGCAATGGAGGCCAATGGAGAACCAGTACTGTCAATCGCCACAGCCAGACCGGGAGTACTGGTCAACGCACCGGCAATCAGCCCGACCACGCTGGGGGTATCTATCTGAAACAGATATTTCAGACCCACAGCCGTAAGGGATGCCGAAGCAATGATCAACATGGTAAGTATGATCAAGGTTTTTCCCTTACTCCTGAAGGAAGCAAAAAAACCCGGACCGGCCTGTATGCCGATAGTAAAGATAAACAACACCAATCCGAAATTACCAAGTTCCTTTGGGATAATCACTCCGAAATGTCCAAACAACAATGCAATAAAAATCACAGCCGAGACATCCAGGGATACGCCCTTCACTTTAATACGTCCCAACATAAATCCTAAAGCAACGATCAAAAAAAGAGCGAAGTAGGAGGAATTTAAAAGTTCTGTCCACATATAAAATTATCTCAATGAATCTGTTATGGTGCAAAGATAGGATAAAAAAACAAAAAATCCCTGAAAGTCTGTCCAAAAACTTCCAGGGATCTTCCATATCAATCAAAATCTAATAGATCTACTCTCTTTCTTATTCATTCATAGTCAAATCCGTTCTTACCTTTTTGGCGTTCTCAACCTGTCTCTCTGAGATAGCAATATAATCAGAAGAAGTCTTCACAACAGGCAATTCAGGTGATACTATGGTGATGACCATTTCATCACGATCGTAGAATTCAGGAAGAACCTGATCCTTCGCATTGACACCGTAATAATAAACATCTTTCTTGGCATCGTATTTTGAAGTTCCGGGCTTCAATCCCTGGCCGTAACCAATACGCAGGATACCGTCCTTTACGGAACAACGAATGGCTTTTGCTATCACTGAATCCTTCACTTCTACACTGAAACCGTAATGATCTCCTGACACGAAACGTACCCGAGCAGGAACACTAATACGAGCTTCGTTGAATGCGACTGTCGTTACCTTACTTGCATTTGCGGCTACCGCCATTATCATGGCGCACACCATAGTCATTAACTTTTTCATAAAATACAATCTTTTTACCTTTATTACTTTGCCGGATCCTTAACCGGCCTCTCCTAAAAACATTGCAAAGATACAAAGCTTGTGATCAGAAGTCAAGCAAAATGACTTCTTTTAACATGTATCAGCATACAAAATTGATTTATATCAAGAAATCACGTCCATTCATCCGTTTTTTATTACTAAAACGTTACAAATTGTAATTTTCAGGTTTTTCTGGGATTTATAATCACCGCCGTTGAGCTTTCCAACTGTTAAAATGAAAAGGTTCACTCAAATAAATCCTGCGTTTTTTCGGCTATTTTTGCACACGCTACCTTTTTTTTAATTAATTTTGCACCTTTGGAAAGTATAAATTATAAATAATAAGAATATGCTTACACTCAAACTCATTAGCGAACAGACTGAAAAAGTGATCAAGGGTCTGGAGAAAAAACATTTTTCCGGTGCAGCAGAGGCCATCAACAATGTATTGGCTACTGACAAGAAACGCCGCGAGGCTCAAACCCAACTCGACCAGTGCCTGGCTGAAAGCAAAAAACTGGCAGCACAAATCGGCGGGTTGATGAAAGAAGGAAAGAAAGACGAAGCTGAAGCCATCAAAGCTGAAGTGGCACGCCTTAAAGAAAATACCAAGACATTACAAGACAATATGGACGAAGCACAGCGCCAGCTCAACGAAATGCTTTGCGCCATTCCCAATATTCCTTATGATATTGTCCCGGAAGGAACCGGAGCTGAAGACAATCTGGTAGTCAAAACCGGCGGTCTGGAAACCGAGTTGCCGAAAGACGCTCTCCCCCACTGGGAGCTGGCAAAGAAATACAACCTGATTGATTTCGACCTGGGCGTGAAGATTACTGGTGCCGGATTCCCGGTATACCGCGGTAAAGGTGCGCGTCTGCAACGTGCACTCATCAACTTCTTCCTTGACGAGGCACGTAAATCAGGATATGAAGAAATCATGCCACCGACAGTTGTCAATCAGGCATCAGGATACGGCACTGGCCAGTTGCCCGACAAGGAAGGCCAGATGTATCACTGCAACGTGGATGACTTCTATCTCATCCCGACTGCCGAAGTTCCTGTCACTAACATCTATCGTGATGTCATTCTCAATGAAAAGGATCTGCCTATCAAGAATTGTGCATATACAGAATGCTTCCGTCGCGAAGCCGGATCTTATGGCAAAGATGTACGCGGACTGAACCGTCTTCATGAATTCTCAAAAGTGGAACTGGTCCGAATCGATACGCCGGAACATTCAGAACAGTCACATCAGGAAATGCTTGACCACGTAGAAGGCCTGCTCAAAAAGCTGGAACTCCCTTACCGCATTTTACGTCTTTGTGGTGGCGACATGAGCTTCACTGCCGCTATCTGCTATGACTTTGAGGTATATTCTGAAGCACAGAAACGCTGGCTGGAAGTAAGTTCCGTATCCAATTTCGATACATATCAGGCTAACCGTCTGAAATGCCGTTACCGCCGCGCTGAAGACAAGAAGACCGAACTCTGCCACACATTGAACGGTTCGGCTTTGGCCTTACCGCGTATCGTGGCTGCCATTATGGAAAACAATCAGACTCCGGAAGGTATCCGCGTTCCGAAATGCCTGGTTCCATACTGTGGTTTCGAAATGCTAGATGACAAGCCATACTAATTAACATTATCACGGACGAAAGATATAAAGAAATGAATAAAATCGTATCCAAAAGCCAATTTTCAGAAAAGGTTTTCAAGTTTGAAATAGAAGCCCCGCTCATTGCCAAAGCGAGAAAAGCCGGACACTTCGTCATCGTACGCGTTGGCGAAAAAGGTGAACGTATGCCGCTGACTATCGCCGGTGCAGATCCTGTCAAAGGAACCATTACACTGGTTGTTCAGAAAGTAGGACTCTCTTCAACCAAACTTTGTAACCTTAATGAAGGTGACTATATCACGGACGTAGTAGGTCCTTTGGGAAAAGCCACTCATATCGACCGCTTCGGAACTGTGGTTTGTGCAGGCGGTGGTGTAGGTGTAGCTCCCATGTTACCGATCATAGAAGCACTTAAAGCAGCCGGCAACCGTGTAATCTCCGTATTGGCTGGAAGAAGCAAGGAACTGATCATTCTGGAAGATGAAGTCCGCAAAAGCTCAGACGAAGTCATCATCATGACAGATGACGGCAGCTACGGACAGAAAGGTTTGGTGACAGAAGGTATCGAACAAGTAATCCAACGCGAAAAAGTGGATAAATGCTTTGCCATCGGTCCGGCCATCATGATGAAGTTCTGCTGCCTCTTGACTAAAAAATACAATATTCCGACTGACGTATCACTTAATACAATTATGGTGGACGGCACAGGAATGTGCGGTGCCTGCCGTATCACCGTAGGCGGAAAGACCCGTTTCGTCTGTGTAGACGGTCCGGAATTCGACGGTCACCAGGTGGACTTCGACGAAATGCTCAAAAGAATGGGAGCATTCAAAAAAGAAGAAGCTGAAGAAATGAGTCATCTGGAAGCCGATTTCCAGGCTCATGTCAATGATTCCAGCTGCAAAATTGACCGTCAGTTGGCACTTGATGCCGAACACATGGATACGACCACTCCGCTAAGCGAACTGACCGACCGCAATGCCGAATGGAGACAGGAAATCCGCAAATCAATGAAAGCCAAAGAACGTACGGCTATCAAGCGGGTTATCATGCCTGAATTGGATCCGGTATACCGCGCAACCACCCGCACAGAAGAAGTAAATATCGGCCTCAGCGCCGAACAGGCAATGACCGAAGCCAAACGTTGTCTGGATTGTGCAAACCCGACTTGTATGCAAGGTTGTCCGGTAAGTATCAATATTCCTTCATTTATCAAAAACATCGAACGCGGTGAATTCCTCAATGCTGCCCGGGTCTTGAAAAGCACTTCAGCGCTTCCGGCTGTATGCGGCCGAGTATGTCCGCAGGAAAAACAGTGTGAAAGTCAGTGCATCCATCTGAAGATGAACGAACCGGCTGTAGCTATCGGTTACTTGGAACGCTTTGCTGCAGATTTCGAACGCGAAAGTGGTAAGATGTCTGTGCCGGAATGTGCCCCATCCAATGGCAAGCGTATCGCTGTAATCGGTTCAGGACCTGCCGGTCTGTCATTTGCAGGCGACATGGCAAAATTAGGATACGAAGTCACTGTATTCGAAGCTCTTCATGAAATCGGCGGTGTACTGAAATATGGTATTCCGGAATTCCGTTTGCCCAATAAGATTGTAGATGTGGAAATATGCAATCTGGAAAAAATGGGCGTAAAATTCGAGAAAGACTGTCTGGTAGGCAAGACTATCAGCGTGAAAGAACTCGAAGAAAAGGGTTTCGAAGGCATATTTGTCGGTTCTGGTGCAGGTCTGCCCAATTTTATGGGGATACCGGGTGAAAACAGCATCAATATCATGTCAAGTAACGAATACCTGACCCGCGTCAATCTGATGGACGCCTCTAATCCTGACACGGACACCCCTATCCATTTGGCCAAGAATGTAATGGTAGTCGGTGGTGGTAACACTGCAATGGACTCTTGTCGCACCGCCAAACGTCTCGGAGCGGAACGGGTATTTATCGTATACCGTCGTTCAGAAGCAGAAATGCCTGCCCGTATAGAAGAGGTCAAGCATGCTAAGGAAGAAGGCATTGAGTTCATGACTCTGCATAATCCGATAGAATATCTGGCCGATGAGAAAGGTGCCGTTAAAGCAGTAGTTCTTCAGAAAATGCAATTAGGCGAACCAGACGCCAGCGGACGTAGAAGTCCGGAACCGATACCGGGAGCTACTGAAACTTTGGACATCGATATGGCAATCGTTGCTGTAGGTGTTTCCCCCAACCCAATTGTACCGACATCCATCCAGGGCCTGGAATTGGGAAGAAAGAACACCATCGTGGTCAACGAAGGCATGCAAACCAATATTCCATGTATCTTTGCAGGAGGCGACATTGTACGCGGTGGCGCTACTGTTATCCTGGCCATGGGTGACGGACGTAAGGCTGCAGCCAGCATGCATGATTATCTGCAGAAATAATCCGGAAACAAAATTTTGATGTTCCACACAGGAACATCGTCCAACACATTTAATCTATTAACCGAAGGATCTGTAAACACTTTTGCTTACAGATCCTTCATATCATATTATCAACAAACATTATGAACGCACTTTACACTATCCTGCTGTTAATCAGCAGTAATATCTTCATGACACTGGCCTGGTACGGACACCTTAAACTCCAACAGACCGGTATATCCAACAACTGGCCACTTATCGGAGTCATTCTGTTTTCGTGGATTATCGCCTTTGCAGAATATTGTTGCCAGGTACCTGCCAACAGAATAGGCTTTGAAGGTAACGGAGGTCCGTTCAGCCTGATGCAACTAAAAGTTATTCAGGAAGTGATCTCACTGATCGTCTTTACAATCATCGCTACCGTCATGTTTCAGGGACAGGCTTTGCATTGGAATCACATGGTCGCCTTTCTGTGTCTGATTCTGGCTGTTTATTTTGTATTCCTTTAATCCTTTCCCGTACAATAATGGAACTTAGCAGAGAACAACAGCTCGAACGACGCCTCTGGAGGCATTTTAATAAAGGTATTACCCAATATGGTCTGCTTAATGACGGCGACCATATTTTATTAGGACTGTCTGGAGGCAAAGACTCCCTTGCTCTTCTTGAATTTATGGCCAAACGAGCCAAAATCTATCGTCCGAAAATCAAACTGACCGCTCTTCACGTACGTATGTCGAACATTGCCTACGAAAGCGATACGGCTTATCTGGAACAATTTGCAGCTGCTCACAACGTACCGCTTATGATCCGTGAAACATCATTCGACCCCAGTACAGACACACGTAAGAGCCCTTGCTTTCTCTGCTCATGGAACAGACGAAAAATGCTGTTTACTACCGCACTGGAAATAGGTTGTAATAAAATAGCCCTTGGACATCACCAGGATGACATTCTGCACACGATGCTGCTGAATTTGTCTTTTCAGGGACAGTTTTCTACCATGCCCGCACGACTGCAGATGCGTAAATTTGACATGACTATCATTCGTCCTTTCTGTATGGTCAAAGAATCTGATATTAAAGAATGGGCTGAAATTCAAGACTATCAAAAACAAAAAAAACTGTGCCCTTATGAAACAGATTCACACAGATCAGACATCAAACAGATTTTTGAACAAATAGAAGAGCTTAGTGCCGAAGCCAGACATTCCATGTGGAATGCCCTTGAAACAGCTGGCAAACTCATTGAATAGAATATTCTATTTTCATCTATAAAATAGCCGCAAATTCCCAACTCTCTAACTGGGAATCATGCGGCTATTCAGATATAAAGGCTGATCAAAACAAACTATTTTGAAAAGACCAGTCCGTCAGTTACATAGCATTCTCCAAACTCTTCATCTCCCAATCTCTGACAATCACTTACTGTGATTTTCTTTGTTGTAGGATTATAAGCTTGGGGGCATCACATCAATTATCTAATGGTCAAATTAAGAACATTACACATCTTTCTGTAACATAACCATTCCAAATGTTTCAAAATATCACCTTATTTTTTCCTTAACAGAATATTAACGCAATATTAAATAAAAAACATACATATCAAACAAACACATAATAAAAATTTATTTTTCTGAAAACAGCTAAACGAATTACACAAATAAAAGTATTATAAATATATATGTTTATTTTTATTGTATATACATAATATTAAAAGTCAATTAATAAAACCATATTATTTATAAAATCAAAAAGATAAATCATAAAATAAGAAAATGAGTAATTTAATAAATTCACAACATGGTATTGCTAAATAATTAATTAAGTTTCATTTCACATCCTCATTTTTCAAATGAAACATCATCTATTCTGATTTAGATTCATTTTATTAAAGGTTATTAGCAATAGTTGTGTTTCCTTATTTCCATATTATGATAAAAGGTTCTTTTTCTTAAAAAAAAGCCCCAAGACTTACAATATTACAAATAAATTCTTATCTTTGAATAACCAACTAAAATTATCACATACAATGAAAAAATATATTCTGACGGTATTATGCACGATCTGTTTTATTGCCTCATCACAAGCACAGAACAAGAAGCCTATACAGAATAATACAGTTGCATATTACACAGGCCATTACATGTTTGACGAAGCAGAAAAGCTAATCAAACAAAACATTAACACACTGAAAAGAAAACGCATGCCGACAGCCATTGAAGAGTCCAGGCTTAAGCAAATCAATAAAATGCGTTCAATGATCAAGGCTACTGAAGAGGTCACCTTTATAGACAGCCTTGTGGTAGACAAAAATCAATTTCTCAATTATATCAAGCTCAGTCCGGAAAGTGGAACTCTGAGCACATACACACAGTTCTTCAACAAACCGGACTCTAACGGTTGCACTGTTTATCTGTCTGAATTGGGCAATAGTATATGTTATGCCGCGCCAGACCAAAAGGGATATCTCAGCCTATATACCAGTAACCTATTGGGCAATGGATGGAGCCAACCTAAAAAACTGGATGAACTGGAAGGAGATGAAGCCCAAAACTATCCGTTCATGCTCTCTGACGGCATTACCTTGTATTATGCAGCACAAGGTCCTGAAAGCATAGGAGGCTACGATATATTTGTGACACGTTATGACATGGACGAAAAAAAATTCCTTTATCCTGAAAATATGGGTATGCCTTTCAATTCTCCTGCAAACGACTACATGATGGCGATTGATGAAATCAATCAGATCGGCTGGTTTGCAACAGATCGCAATCAACCGGAAAACAAAGTGTGTCTGTATATGTTTATTCCTAATGATGTGCGTAAGATATATAACGCCGAAAGCATTGACGATCAGACACTAAAGAACAGAGCTCTTATTACCAGCATTGCAGCCACATGGAAAGACCAACAAACTGTAAAATCAGCAAAAAACAGACTGCAGGCCGTCATTAATGCTGTGGACAAGAAAAAAATAAAAAAAGACTTTGAATTCGTCATTAATGACCAGTTGACCTATTACTTTGCCAAAGATTTTAAATCCGAAGTAGCCAAACAAAGTATAGAAAAATGGCAAAAGAACAAACTCACCCTTCAAAAGAACAAAGAACAGTTGAACAAATGGCGAGATAAATATGCCACTGGAAATGCAAGTCAGAAACAAGAACTGACATCAAAAATTCTTATGCTGGAACAACAATGTGAGCAAGACGAAATCATGCTCAAGGAGGAAGAAATCAGAATCAGAAATGCTGAAATACGCTCTTTGAGTTCACGATAACCGAACCTTTAAAACAAAACGCCTATGAAAAAGTATTTTGCAGCTTCCGAACTGATTATCAATGAAGACGGCAGCGTATTTCATCTTCACGTCAAACCAGAACAACTGGCAGACAAAGTAATCCTTGTAGGCGATCCCGGACGAGTCCCATTGGTAGCCTCACATTTTGAGTCTACGGAGTGTGATGTTTCAAGCCGCGAGTTCCGTACCATCACCGGTACTTATCAAAACAAACGGATTACAGTTGTATCCACCGGTATTGGATGTGACAACATAGACATCGTAATGAATGAATTGGACGCCTTGGCTAACATTGACTTCCAAACCCGATTTGAAAAAGAAAAATTACGCTCACTGGAATTAGTACGTATAGGTACATGCGGTGGATTACAGCCTTATACTCCCGTAGGCACTTTTATCTGTTCCGTTAAATCTGTCGGCTTTGATGGTTTGCTTAATTTTTACGAAGGGCGTAATGCGGTATGCGACCTCCCTATGGAACGTGCCTTACTCAACCATCTGGGATGGAGCGGCAATATGTGCGCACCAGCTCCATACGTCATAGATGCAGATAAAGATATAGTAGAGCGTTTGGCTGGTAATGACATGGTAAGAGGTGTGACAGTAGCCTGCGGCGGCTTTTTTGGCCCACAAGGACGTCAACTGAGGGTTCCTTTGGCAGATCCACATCAAAATGAAAAAATAGAAACATTTGAGTATCAAGGCTTACGTATCACGAACTTCGAAATGGAGAGTTCTGCACTGGCAGGCTTAGCCCGCCTTATGGGACATAAAGCTACAACCTGCTGCATGGTCATAGCCAACAGGGTTGCCAAAGAAGCCAATACCGGATATAAGAACCAGATAGACGACCTGATCAAGGTAGTACTAGACAGAATATAAATCAGACTATCGTATGGCTGAACAAAGTTTCAAAATAACAGAGAATCTGAGCAAGGCTCAAAAATACCAGAATTTTCTGGTACAATATGAAGCTTTAATCGAAAATGAAACAGACTTGATAGGCATCATGGCTAATACAGCTGCCGCATTAAAAGAAGCTTTTGATTTTTTTTGGGTCGGATTCTACTTAGTGAAAGATGGGCAGCTGACAATTGGCCCATTTCAAGGAAGCGTAGCCTGTTACCGCATCAAAAAAGGACGAGGTGTCTGTGGGACAGCATGGGATAAAGAACAGACATTGGTTGTTCCCGATGTTGACCAATTTGCCGGACATATAGCATGCAGTTCGCTTTCACGATCAGAAATAGTCGTACCTCTTTTTCAACAAAAAGAAGTAATCGGTGTATTGGACATAGACAGTGACCAATTAGCCGACTTTGACGATACGGATCGTATTTATTTGGAAAAAGCCATGCAGATAATGATGAAGACCCAAATATAGCAAGTATAACAAAAAAACAATAAACCGACAATAGAAATTCTATTGCCGGTTTATTATAAAAAACGAAAGGCAGTAAACCTTTATTCTGCTACGATCAAACTAATTCAAAACATTGAAGAATGAACACTGAAGATACCATCTGTGCTATTGCCACTGCTCAAGGTGGAGCCATTGGCATTATCCGAGTATCCGGCCCTGAGGCCATAACCATTACCGACCGTATTTTTACCCCCGTAAGTGGTAAAGCATTATCAGAACGCTCACCATACACACTTACATTCGGCCACATACGTTCTTCTGAAGGAGAAATCATAGATGAAGTACTGGTCAGCCTTTTTCATAGTCCACATTCGTATACAGGCGAAAATTCAACCGAAATATCCTGCCACTGTTCATCATATATCCTACAACAAGTCATGCAACTTCTCATCAAAAACGGTTGCAGGGCTGCAGGACCAGGAGAATATACACAACGGGCTTTTCTAAACGGCAAAATGGATCTAAGCCAGGCTGAGGCTGTAGCAGACCTCATAGCATCTACATCAGCCGCCACCCATCGCATGGCCATGAATCAAATGCGTGGAGGATTCAGTCGCGAACTGTCCGTTCTGCGTGAAAAACTACTTCATCTTACCTCACTAATGGAATTGGAGCTCGACTTTAGCGATCACGAGGAATTGGAATTTGCCGACAGAACGGAATTAGAAGAAATTGCCCGACAGATTGAATCTGTCATCAGCCATTTGGTTGATACATTCAGTGTTGGCAATGCTTTGAAAAATGGAATTCCGGTAGCCATTGTCGGAGAAACCAATGCCGGCAAATCCACTCTGCTCAATGCCCTTCTGAATGAAGATCGTGCTATTGTCAGCGACATCCATGGTACTACACGTGATGTTATAGAAGACACAATGAATCTGGATGGTATTACCTTTCGTTTCATTGATACAGCCGGTATCCGTGAAACAACAGATGCTATTGAAACTCTCGGTATAGAGCGCAGTTTCCAGAAAATGGATCAGGCCAATATCATATTATGGGTTATTGATGCCACTTGTGCAAAAGCGCAATACCAGCAATTGGCCGAGAAAATACAGTCACATTGCAAGGGGAAACATTTGATTATTGTACTCAATAAGATAGACCTGGCTTATGACACCTCCTCTACCAATCTTCTCAATGTACCAAACAATATCAGCGTTCTCCCACTCTCAGCCAAACAAAAAGATGGACTTTCACAGCTCCAAAAGCATCTTGTAAAAATTGCCGCCCTCCCCGACCTATCACAAAATGATGTTGTAGTCAGCAACATCAGGCATTATGAAGCTCTGAGTCATGCACTCGAAGCCATCCATCGTGTACAAGACGGATTGGCCATGCAGCTTTCCGGTGATTTTATTAGTCAAGATCTACGTGAATGTTTATTCCACTTGGCAGAAATTGTAGGAGGAGAAATTACCACAGACGAAGTCTTGGGGAACATATTCAAGCATTTTTGCATCGGGAAATAAGGTAGTATTACAAACCATAAACATCTATCATATTTAATTAGTAAGGCGTTCATTTTGAGCGCCTTTTCTTTTTGCCATCATACCATATAATAATGGTTTCTAATGGTTTTTCATTCATTTTTTGTGTCGATTTTGTACCGCATGGGCTGATTTGGGTATTTTGCGATTTGCAAGATGGTAGAGAAAGTAGAATACAGGAAAAGACAGGAAAATACAAGAAAAATAAATAAAGCCTTTATAGGCGAAATAGTACTAACAAATTATAGTGTAATATGGCAAAAAGTTCAGTAAGAATTAAAAAGGTATGCGAATGGTGTGGAAAAGAATTCTACGCTTTAAAAACATCAACACGTTTCTGTAGTAAACAATGTAACGGTTATGCATACAAACGTGCATTAAGAACAAAACAGGTAAAAAGTGCAGAAGAGGTTATAGCAACCAAAATTGAAGTAAAAAGAACTCAACCTCTCAAGGACAAAGAGTTTTTATCCCCTAAAGAATGTGCAGAGATTTTGAATATAGCTTTATCATCTATTTATAAGATGATTTACCAAGGGAAAATACCTGCTTTTCAATTTAGCAGTAGATTCACAAGGATCAGAAAGTCAGACATAGACTCAATGATGAGTTCTACCCCTTATGTAAAACGAAACAGAATTTCTCACACTCCTATTACTGATTTTTATACTACCGCTGAAGTTGCAAGTAAATATGGAGTAAACGAATCGTGGATATTTAAAGTAACGTGAATTCGAAATAAGAATAAATATATTTCACTTATAATTAGAAACATAGCGATAAAAGT